>JACCEA010780980.1_pt1 | contig 140922 bp, 72 predicted proteins | sample 7449851 | NCBI WGS metagenome assembly JACCEA01 (sample SAMN15323453, study PRJNA562643) | freshwater metagenome | isolation source: river surface water | place: USA:Blue River Watershed | collected 2017-08-18
CGATGTACGCCACTTTCGGTTTTTAATAAACCGTAAGCATACGCGCCCTGTATACGAGCAGTCAGCCCTTTCAAGCCTGCTACATCCCCTGCGGCATAATCTAGCACCTCATAACTAAAACCTTTTCTTTCAATCCAGCGGCGATACATTCTCCAAAGCATATCTGCCCAATCTTGTGCCTCTGTCCCTCCCGAGCCTGATTGAATTTCGAGAAAGGCATCTAAGCGATCGGCAGGATCGCTAAAAGTGGCTTGAAATCGCAAATCATGCAGAGTTTGAGTTAAAGCCCAGCGCTGATGCTCCAGGTCATCCTGGAGACTCTCTAGATCTTCAAGAGCCAAGCTGTAGAGCGCTTCTAAATCTTCATATTGGGCTTGTGCGTGTTGATAAGGATCGATTTTTAATCGCAAAGATTTATATTCTTTTTCTAGCGCAGTCAAAACATCAGGATTTGACCACAAGGCTTGATCTTCGCGCAATCTTTGTATTTCTTCTTGCCTAAACAACCCCTTATCGATGTCAAAGAGACCTCCGCAATGAGGCTAATTCTTGAAAAAACGTATGTAATATAGAAGGATAATCACTCAGAGTGGCCATAAATATTCTCTTAAAAAAGCAATGTCTTATTATACGTAAATTGAAGCAATTGAGCCACATCCAATTTATAAAATTCATCACACTCACTGAGCCTCTTCCATCAGCTTATATGCTCAGACAATGAAAATTTTTTATACACACAACATGTTCACAAGACAGGACTTTTTTTTAAAAGAGAATAGTCATCTATAATAAAAATATCCATTCAAATTCGCTTTTTACGCAGCTCAAGGATCAAAAATGTCAGTACATCAGAATAAAAAAACCCCTCAGAAAGAGATAGACATCGACGAAATGATAAAAATCATGTCTCGGGCAGAAAATCTATCGAACGCATTGCAAACAGAATACCAACACTATCTCAGTGCAAAAGAAAACAGCCTCGAATACAAGGAACTTGCTCACCAGAATCTCCTAAAGACAGCTGCGGCGTTAAACCAACACCTCATTGATATTCGGACAGAACAAGAAAAAGATAGCACGCCATCGCAGTTTAAAGAAATGCTACTTTCAATTTCTCTAAAAATCGAATCGCTCCTTAACTCAGTGGACAGTATCACCAATTTAAATCTCAACAAATCTCAGCAAAAGATAGATATCGAAAAAATGCTCAAACTCACGTCTCAAGCACAGGAGCTCTCGAACGCATTGCAAACAGAATACCTACACTATCTCAGTGCAAAAGAAAATCCAAGCTCACCTGATCAGTGGCTAGCATGGAACACTATGCAAACAATTCTTGCTAAACTCACAGCGGTATACGAACAATTTGATACACAAATAGAAAAAATTACACTAAATGACCAGTTAAAAGAAAGTCTATTTTCGAATATTGCAACCCTCAAATCATTGATGAACTCTGTTATGGCAGATATACCGAAAAAATTCGATAGCTACCTGACAAAGGAGATAACCCAGGCTCCTACTCACATCGAAATGACTAAGACGCCTACTCACATCAATATTCACCAATACAACGTACAATATTTTCCAAGTAACAATAACAGATCTGAAAAATCCCTGTTTAAAAATGTGAATGAGGAAAACTCTCAAGATCAAAAAAATAAGCCAAATTAATCAGGTCTGTGTATTTTCTAACATGGTATCGAATGATTCTTGAACATTGTGCTCCATGCGAATTGACATCATGGAGCATATCATCTAGTGCCCTGCACAACCTAATAAATAAAAAAGTATTCTCTTTGTAATCATTGCTCTCAAACGCCCCTGATTTGATTGAACTCAAAGATTCATATAAAGCGTCGTGCACTCTCAAAAATCCAACCTATAATTTTTAGCAAATCTTGCCTTTTTTAAAGCGGCCTAAAACTCTCAATCCTGTCTTTTAAGATAGGTCTCATGCTTTTAACACGCGCCCTGTGATAAAACTATAACAAATAACTGCAATCACATTCTTTGCTTATCATTCCTCATGAGTAAACTCATATGCTGAAATAAAAAGAATCCTGATTAAAAATCCGCCATACATAGAGAGCCAGGCTACCTGTAACAAAAATATTTAAATTCAATATCTATCATAAAATAGGAGTGTGTTATTGCAGTTGAGTTCTTGGAAAAATCATATAAACAAAAAGACATATATCAATCATATCAGCAATAGAGACTCTGTACTCGCACCGATCATACAGATGGTCCAAATCAAAAAAAATTAGAGAAAATACAAAATAGCCTTTGATATATCCTGACATATCAAAAAGACAATCAAAACTCTCATCACCTAAAAATCATTAAAAAATTAATCAAGCATTCTTTTGTGCATTTTGATACCAAAAAGGAATCAAAATACAGTTGAAGCACACAACAACTCGGAACAATATGAAATAGAGACTGATATGCACAACACAAAAAATGTAGATATAAAAACTCATCTCGCGTCAAAACAAGAATTGATAAAACTGATTGCAAACACATCGCAAATATTAGAAAACTTTAATCAAGCTATCCCAACTTTCAAGCAAGATTTAAAGGAGACACTACAAGAAAACGACAAAGAAGCATCAGCACTTTTCATCAAAATAGAGAACACACTATCACCCTGCAACAGACCTTTTGGAATTCGAAAGCAGCTGCAACGCGAATGCCCGAAAAAACTCAAAAGTAAATAAAAGAGAGCGCAGGCCTACAAGCACTGATGTATGAACAATATATCGAAATAGAAAATCTCACAAACGCAATACCGATTGAGAAGTCATCGATATCTGAGCACCTAAAAAATATCCGCGATCTCATATTTCCTCCAATATCACTAAAATTAGAGAACACTCACTGCAATACACCACTACTGACCAGGTCGATGCGCTTTTGAGCTCAATATCAGAGATGGTAAAATCTTATATCCAGTCTAATGACGATGATCATGAAAATGCCCTAGCTTTTGAAAAAATAAAAGACTAATCATACGAGACTGTCTCTGATGACAATTGCGCAAAAGCTGATTGCATTTTCGATGAAATGATACAAGCAATAAATGCTTATTCAGCATACATCTATACGCATTCCACTGCGGAGACGTCTGTACACATAGACCAAGATTTGTATCAGCTATTATTGATGGTTGCCAACCAAAATGCGCTCAAACAGGCACTGAAAAAGAAATGGATTTTACAAAATAATTATAAACAAGGCGATGAAATCACAAAAAAAATAGCAACAGGCCAATGGCTATGGCGCACCATGCGTAGATTTTTTATCAAAATTCCAGCGCAAAGAAGAAAATTGGGACGTTACTTAAAAGATCAATCTCAAAACTCTTTTCAGACGCAAAAAAAACCGAACCTCACAATGCTCAGAAAAAAATGAAATTCTAGCAAAAAATGCGCACGTTAATAAAGCGATTTTCTTTTAGATCACAGCTTCTAGAGATAAGAGGCAATTTGGCTCCATACTTTTTGATAAAATGGAGCAAACCATCATTTCAGATGAGCGACTTTCTACGCAAACAGCATGATCACTGTCAATGACAGCGCTCAAATGAAAATTGACCTGATCTTGTTGACGAAAACGATCAAAAGAAATCGTGCCAATTGCGAAAAGCTCAGTACCAATACGACTACGAAAAAAGTCAATCGATTTAGAAAAAAAGAGCATGCTTTTTACCACTTTTCCACTGCGAGTATGCCACAGAACTTCCAAATGATTTTTTTCTTGCCCCAACAAGCGCACGGCCAGTACTCGCATCTTAAATGCGAGCACCGGTAATACAAAATCTTTTCCAAATGGCTCTAAAGATTCATAAAATTTTTCAAAAAATCTCTCTTCAGACCACAGAGCACATGGTAAATACAGGTCTACCCGAAAAGAAATAGTGCGGTGATCGGCCTGTTGCCCATAAAGTTTAAAAAAAACTTTTTGAGCTAGATCTTCAAAACGCTGTATATTTGTTGCATATAAACTTAAGCCTGCAGCTTGCGCATGACCACCATATCGAATAAAAATTGATGAGTCCTGCTCATGGATTTCATTCAGAAGCTCTAATAAATTATAAGCTTGTGGGCTTCTTGCAGAAGCAGATAAAATTGGGCCTTTACACGAATCCAATGATGTTTGAGAAAAAACAAATGCCATTTTCCCAAGTTCCTCAGCACAACGTCCAGCACTAATACCATGGATGCCATGGTGACCTTGATCACCTAAATTGACAACACACACAGCAGCCGTACGATCGATTTTTTCATAAATGAGCTTCATTTGTCGCAGCTGAAGTGCTTTACGATAATCATTTGTTTCAATCAGAATAGAGAGTTTTTGTTGTGCATATACCATGTCTTGTGCGCAAAGAAACTCTATTCCTGTTAAACCATCTTCCAAACGACCGTCTGCATTGATCAAAGGAATCACTTTAAACGACAAATAGGTGCTATCGGCTTTTTGATTAAAAACATGTTTTAATACCCTCCAGCAGGGACGATGACCTTGGGCTATTTTTTTTAAACCGTAGCGCACAATAGCTCTGTTAAACACACTAGACTTGAGAGAAACACAATCCGCTATTGTTCCCAAAGCAACATAATCCAGCAATGAAGACAGCGTCTCCAGTGCGAATCCTGCTGCTTCGATATGTTGCTTGAGCCCCCATAAGAGCATCCAAGCAATTGCACAACCTGCCATCATTTTATCTGGAAAACTGCAATCTGTTTGTTGGGGATTAATCACGGCATAAGCTGAAGCAGCTGGACCTTTTAGTCCGATCATATGATGATCTGTGACAATCACATCAATATTTCTCTGTTTGAATATAGAAATCGCAGATTCATCATTCGATCCACAATCTGCGGTAATCAGCAAAGAAGGGAGCTGCGGACTTTGTAGAATTCTTTGAAGCAATTTTTCAGATATTCCATATCCCTCTGCTGTTCTATGTCCAATATAGACGATAAGCTTTTGCTCATCGAGACCGAAGATATCTAGAAGCCCTCTTTTTAAAACACTACACGCACTTTGTCCATCACAATCATGGTCACAAATCAATCCTATAGTTTCTTGATTGTGCAGCGCTAGACCAATCCTATGAACAGCTTTTTGCATATTTTTAAGCATAAATGGTGATGGAAGCTCGCTCAGAGCATGCTGTGAATTGCAAATTAGATCAGCCTTGAGATCTCTCGCTTGCAAAAAAAGCTTCAGCAATTCTTGCAGATTATCCCCCTGATAGATCTGAGGAAACTCAAAAAATCGCATACTCCCCCTAAAATCTTGATCGGCCCTTTAGGCTAAACCACATATAAGAAAAGATCAAGCACATCTCATCAAAAACTCAATAATTCATTGAATATACTTAAAATAACGAAAGCATCTTACAAAGGCACACCGAGATAGATCTCTTCTCATAAGAACGCAAAAATTTTTATAATTTTTTAATATAAAAGGGGCCTTAAAAAGAGACCTGCTCGTCTCTTTTTAAGGCGATCACATTCAATTGTACACACCTTTTTGATGCAAGTGCTGCAATTATGCGAACTTTGATTTTAAAATTCCCATCATCGCAGCGAGACTCAGCTTTTTTTCTTAGATTGGCGGAGCCACTCTCTCTGTTTCTGTGGCGAAGAAGCACTGAGCTCAGCAGTCGTAATGACCTTATCAAACTGAGAAGAATATTCAGAGGAAAACAGCATTTTTCTCTGCGTTTTATTCGCCAAGTTCATTTGAGACAACAAACGACGCATTATCCGCACTAACATGATGAGACAGTTCCTAAGATTGTTTAGATCAAAAATCTTCACTTTATCATTGATAGCACTCTTGTTAAACCGCATATCTTCGGTCTTGCACTGATGTTCTTTGGGATCGACGATCATACAACGCGTTGAAGAAATAATGATTTCCTGTCTTTGCAAATCTGGAATTTTGGTTTTACAAGAATCATCCAAACTATTGAATCTCTCCGATCGCTCTTCCAACAAGGCGTTGAGGGCCGTCATACATTCATCTTCTAGTGATTTTATTGCGTTTTGAATGATGCTATTATTTGCGATATTGACTAATCCATGAATCGCAAAGAATGCTGTCTGATATACTGAAATTAACTGATTAATTTGCATATCAATGACTTCAATATTCTCTTTCTGGGGATTGCGATCAAAAGAAAAAGTAAAATCATTCTTTTTCTTTTTATAAGCAGCGAATTCCTTATAATATCTCTGAAATGCCTCTTTAAATGCATCACGATAAATTTTTGGCGCCTTTGTCTGGCTCATCTCGTGATCACAAAAGGCTCCTGGATCAAAGGTTTTATCACCCAACTTTTTGTCCCTCAAAGCACCCGTGATCATCTTTTGTGCATGATTGTGTGCTCTTGCAATATCGACTTTTCGAGGTGTTACACTCGTCTCTAAGTCTGTTGTTTGTGAGGTAGTAGCATGGATTAAATCTTTTTGATCATCTCTGACAGCATTAATCTCTGTCTTTAATAAATCAAAAAAAGATTTTGTTATATCGCTGTGCGTCGTTAATAACTTTTGTTTACACTTCTCCATCACCGAAGTACTTAAGTCCACAAGAGCAGTTTTTAGATCGAGCTCTCGTTTGTTGATCTCGTTTTCAGGCAAATTTACAGAAGCAGATAACGTCAAAGACTCAATCCACAAAGAGTATTTATATTCGCATGCCAAAAGTGCTGCTTTAATCGGCTTTTTGTCTGCATCCGATAGAGCCAGACGCTCTACAAGATCTATGAGCGGAACAAGTTGTGCATTATAGTAGTATTGGCGTGCATATTCTTGACGATTCAATTCAAAGTAATTAACTGCATACCCTTGATTCAGCTTATCGTTCTGATCGGACTTTGGAAAAACGCACATCTGTGCCTTATCAGCTTTTACAATAAAAACCTGGTTATTGACCTTAAATGATGGTGCCTTGCTGCCGTCTTCTAGAGGTGATAACTCACATTTTTGAATAAGTGGCATAATAATCGAGCTCAACTCTTTTCTCTTGGCTCTATCGTACAAAGAGAGTGTGCCAGGGTAAATTTTTGATATATGTTCCTGGATTGTCTTTTTCTCCTTTGGAGAAAGCGATAAATAGCATTTATTTAAAGCAATCTTATCTGTCAGCTCTAATTCTTTTTTTTCTATCAGTTTCTTCGCAGCTTCTAATAAAGATTCTGGTTTTACAACGGAGCTCTTAGAACTCCTGAGCGTACTGCGCTGTGCTGAAACTTCCAGGCTTGTACTCTTATTCTGACCATCCTGATTTGTATTTTCTGGTTTTTTTATCAGGTTGTCTAAAAAGTTCTGATACTCTCTCTCCCATCCAGAGCTCTTGCCAAACTCATCATTCATCTGAAACAAAAGTCCATCTCTGAACTGCTGGATTTGCTGATGCCCATCGCGACTCACCTTCTGATAACATAAATTAAAAAATTCTTTTTCTTTTGCTAACTCAGGTGAGTTCAATAAAGAATTTATATCGAACTCACTATTAATACGCGTCATCGAATATTGTGCTATGCCCATTTTGGAAGCCACCCTGCGACTCCAAATCATACGCGTGAATATCGCCAAATTCTTATACATATTAACAGTGTTTTTGCTATAGACTTCTGAGCTCTGATTCCGTTTATTCAATTCATCCAACAGTTCTTGTGGTTTGTAGATACGCATCAGATTTTCTAAGTTTTCGCTACTGCGACAGAGTTGACCCAACTTCTTCGCATCGAGCGGATTCTGATCAGATATAAGTCTCCATGTGGACGCAGAATCGCACACATCCAAAATCGCGCCACGTCGCAGCTGATGATAACTTTCTAAAACGCTCATGGGACCCATAAGCAGCCAAGCGTCTAACTGCGCGTTGAGATTGAGAATCGGAGCACTCTTGCTCAGGCGCTTGCTTACGGAGATATCCAGGTATTGGATATATCTTTGGACTTTTTCAGTCTGGAAAAACGTGAGTATCCTATCGACCCTGAATACTCCCTGACATTCCTTTTCCAACAATTCTTTCCACATGGAATCCAGATTGTCTTTCGCAATTCGGTTAGCACAGTACAGGAGAACCGGTCCTTCACGTTTTTCATCCAGCTCACTCAATAAGTTATACAGTCCAGCTGGACCATGGCTTTTTAGTTGATTGTCGAAATATTGACTGATGTTCAAATCAGTACTCTCTAACTTCATCTTCTGCACCGTCTGCGCCCAATCAATCCAGTCCTGATTTGAGAATCTCTTGGAGGAATACTCAACAGCAACAGGCTGTTTTGAGAGCATCTTGTTAGCGATACTTTTTTCCAATAAATTAAGCCTATCCAAAGTCAACTTATCCTGCTGCTTCTGAGTACGAGAAGACGCCTCAGCCTCATATAGATTCTCTAAGCTGTTTTCTATGAGCTGCTGGCCATTTTGATCTGCCCTTTTATAACATTGCTCGAAAAAATGCAATTCTTGATTTGATACTACAGACCCGCTCTGTACACGGCTTGACCTGTTTTGTATCGCTTTGTCAATGAACACATGCACCACTAAAAGCGCAGCATTCAAGCCAAACTTTTGCAGTTTCTCTTGTCCTAATTCTTGTGTCCATTTATCCCAAAACGATTCGCTTTTTTTTGGGGTCTTTGGATATTTTTTTAATAGAGCCTGGATTTGCTCGCAAGCCCCTTGGAGCTCACCTTGTTTTTGAACCTCAGTCGGTATGCTCAGACTAGATATCTCATCAAACAATCTTCTAATTTCATCGTCCTCATCTTTTCCATCAACTGCAGTCCGATTTAAAAGTATATGAGTAGCGGGAATCGTATTTGGTGTTTCTGCCTCAGTAATATCTTTATCCTCTCGAACAACTGCAGTCTGATTTAAAAGTGTATAAGCATCAAGAGTCGTATTTTGTGTTGTCTCAGCATTTTCTGAAGCCTGCGGCACAGCAGAAGGTTGTGAAAAAACGTCAGTGAGCTGATTCTTGAGTTGTTCAGCGTGCAGTCCCAAAGCAGTCGCTCTATTCTTCTTCGATGGCAAAATTTGAATCTCTAGGGTGTCTTTGAATGTACGGATTGTCTCTTTGTCTTTATCAGAAACGCGCGCATAACATTCAGCCAAAAAATCCATTTCTAATTGAATATTTAGCTGGGCACCGCTTGTGTTTGAATTAGATTTTTTTGTTTCGTTTAATTGTTCTTGAAGTTGTTTGGCTTTTTCGCTACACCTAATACGCATTAAAAACGCAGCATTCAAATAAAATTTTTGACGCATTTCTTTGCTGAATTCAGAACCACTCACGTACTGCAGAAGGTCTATTTTGATTTTCTTTTTCGCTAATTCTTTTAATGTCCCAGTCAATTCTTCTAGCTTCTTTGGACCGCATGAAAACTGACCTTTTGAATCGCTTGCCATACTTAACCCAGATATAGTCTCTGCTAAGTTTTTGATTTTTTCTTCCCTATCCTGAGATGAAACAGAATTGTTGCCTTGATTATTTAACATACTCATACTCTCTTTTAAATTTTATCGAATACTCTGTCCCTTATATAGGACATACGGCAAAAAATTTGAAAAAACTTTATAGCCGCAGCACTTTACATCAAAAAGTTGCACGGATTTTTATCCTGATTTGATTCATTATCCCATCTTTCAATTGATCTTCCTCATAAAAAGGTTAAAAATTGAAACTCGTAGACAAGTTCAAATTCAAATGCTTTGTTTTGAAGCGAAAAGAGCATTAAATGAAGAAATCATTCGATTTCCTTCGTAAGCCAGTATGATAACAGATTCATCTTGTTATTGATACAATAAAACGCCATCTCCTTGTCTTATCTGACTTTATTTTTCAAAAAAACACCTTAACTCTCTTAAGAGGGGAGTGGCATTATGATACAGCTGCGTATTCTGACCATGAATGCCCCTCTAACTCAGCTTGATCTTTGTATGTATTGCCTAAACACATAAAAACCATGTCGTTCACGATTGAAAAAACAAATATATGTTGACTCATGATTGTTTATTCGGGGGGGGATTACGCATAGGAGTTGTCTATGAGCGTCTTTGGTCTTTTCAATCAACAGAATATCTCCCTCTCGTATTTGAACGCAGATAACACGCAATCTGAATCCTCAATGAACACATTCTCTACCCAAAACGGAAGCAGATTGACGCCCTTTGCTGAACCTGCAGAGGGCGCTATAAGTGTATAATTCTGATATTGTTAAATGAGATCTCTCTATAAAGCCGTCCGTTCTATCTGTATCCAATCGCTTTATCACAAAGACTGCGAGCTATGTTCACTTATGCAATTTCTTCACTGCATTGTCTGAATTCAGATCTTGGGGAGAGTGATTAGGCTGCTTCCATATCATCGATGAGAACAATTGCAACGCGGGCTGTCTTGTGATGAAATTCATGATTTCTTTTGCTACAGAATGTGTATCTTGTGCTTGAAAATGGCATGTAAGCGAAGCTCGCAAATCCTTAATATTTGCGTATCGATCTTCGTGATTGTAATTTATGCTCTTAAAATGATCGACTATCTGATGTATTGTGTTCGAATCTACGCCTGCAGCTTCAGCTATTTTTTTTAATTTATCGATCTCGATATCAACAGCCGCGCGTTCAATGATGTTCAGCACAAAGAGATCATTCGCAATATACGACTGTGCTTTATTGAAATTAGCAAACTTGACTGTACCTTGTAAGATTCTATTTCTTTCTCCATTTTTGGGATTCAAGTCGACCACCTCCCAAAATCCGTCTTCACTTCTGATAACCGCAAAGATATCAGCACCCACTTTTAATGAAAGATAGCTTTTGTCATGAATTGTCATAGGCTGAACCACTTGATAATCTTTGCCATATTGCATCCATTCACAAAATCCTTGAGAGGAATGCATTACGTCAAGCACTCGATGTTTTTTTACGTCCGTAATGAAATTGTTTTCTCCGGAAAAGGAACGAACATGCGCGATACATTCATACAAATAAAAAAGATACGCTTGGCGTCTCTTGATATCTTGCACATCTAATCTTTCAGAATTCAATCCTTCTATATCCGAAAAAAAAGCATCTAACTCAGCAGTATCAGCAAGACTGTCAAAACAGGTGCATACCTCCCAGGCTTTTGGAACCGTCGCATTGCAATCTAAAAATGGCGCGAAAAGCCGCAACCGTGCCTCTTGTGGGGTTTGTTTGGCAACATGGGCAGAATCCATCATCATTACTCCTTATTAGAATAGATACAGATTTTCAATCACTATGCAGTGCATATAGATAACTCCCAGATAGGACACAATTGCAAAAAAAGACATATTGCCTCTCTCGAAACATATGAAAAATATTCATTTTTGGACATTTTTCATAAAAGAAAATGCGCTTTTATTGAGTTCCATGATCTGAGAAACAGCACTCATAATTCTTCTATCCCATCATCGTTCAATAAAAAGATATGTTATAAACAACACTATATCAGGCACGTTGCAAAAACAGCTCAAAAAACATCTATACTTACAACTGAAAATTGTGTAACGAGTATTAAGACCCCAAGATCAATGAGAGCTTTCTTAACAAATCCGTAAAAATTTCAAGATAGCTAGCCTGTATAGCACTCTCATACCTTTTCAGAATGAGTCGCGACTATTCTTTGAACTTTGCAGGCATAATTTGATAGGTTTATCTGACATAGAGATTCTCAAAAAAACCAACTGATTGTCCTGTGTAAAAAAATCAAAGAAATTGTCATTTTGAGGTCTTTACGCAAAAATGAGTGCATACCTCCAAAACACACAAAGCCGTACAATAAAAGTTCAACCTTATCTCAATCAGCCGTCGTTATGTCCAAAAATTTAAAATGATAGAAAAGATTGCAGATCTGGTTCCAAAAAAGTCTGAAAAATATCCTTAGACTTATAGAAATAGCCCAATCGACTTCATTTGAATCTATCGTGCACTTCGGTGGCTCATATCTTGCAATATGTTTATACGTTTATTGACCAAACGGGTTCATCCACTTGTGCTGTGCATATCTTGATTGATACTCAATTGCATCATATCTCCTCATGAAACTCTATAATCTTTATCAGATTACACATGGCCATTATCCAAATAGGATCTTTTTTCAAAAAATCGTGATTGCTCTCTTACGAAGAGCATAGTCAATTGGGCTTATTGAGTTCGTTTTATAAAAAAGGCTCGTTGAGAATCGTTTGAAAACTAAAAATTTGAAATCCTTTTCCATCGATGTGCGATATATATTATCTCAGTACAAACCAAAACATAAAAAATGTCATTTCATAGACTCAAACGCTATTTGAAATCTATGTAGGCTACATCGATATCTGAGCTCTTGAATCGGTTCTTTATTATTGCTACATTTTTCTCGTCACACTATGAGAGCCCATGTTCTGCGAATCCTTTTGATCGCAAACGTCTTTTTGACACTCAGCTTTCACTCTGTATTCACTTTCAGTATTTTTAACTTTAGCAATATCCGTATTATACGCACCTATCTTACCTTTAAAAATCAGCATGGCTTGATGAGCTGAGGTAAGCATAGAAAGGTATCGTTTGAGAACTCTTGTCATCACAATCATATAGTTGAGCATATTGTCCAAACTCAATATTTGAATGAACTCTCCTTGCTTTTTCCAATCTAATAGTTCTTGTTTCACTTCACCTTTTTCAGAAATTTTTAAAATTTTTTCGCAGGAAACAATAATCTGATATTTGGGCACAGAAAGAATTTCACGGTGCTCTATTAAACACTCTGCCCTTTCTTGGAGCAAACCATGAATTCGTTTTTTGAAACGATTTTCTAAATTTTCAAGATTCTTTTGATTGAATTTTGCACCACCTAAAATAAAAAATGCAGTCTGATATGCAGAGACAGTTTCTTTGATTTGCTGTTCAATAACAAAGAGATTCTCTTTTTGAGGACTTTTTTCAAAAGAAAATTCAAATACCCTATCTGTAGTAGCAGTCTTTCGCGCTTTTGAAGAAGGACGACTGATTGAATAAGGTCGCGATGGATTCTCATCACCTCTCCTCTTCGCATCTTTTTTTGCGTGAATGAGCAGTTCTTGATAATATCGAGTAAAGGCCGCTTTAAATGCACCACTATAAACATGAAAAGCAGCTTCTTTTTCTTCCTTTTCCTTTGGATCATTTGGATTGATGATAGGAAAGTGTGCCCGCAAACCATCCTTGCTTATGTCAGCTATATAATAATCACAGAATTCTATAGGATTAAATGTCTTATCAAAAATACTAAAACTCTTGGTCTGATTCTTGCCACAAGCAAGCTGCTTTTTATCATCATACCCAAAATTTACAAGATCGACGATCAGCTGCTGAGCATGATTGTGAGCTCTTGCAGCATAAACTTTCCCAGATTTCGTCTCAATTTCAACCGTGCAGTGGCTGAGACCCTCTTCTTTTGAAACCTCGTCTGCTGATCTGGATCTATCAATAAAAGTTTGTATTGCAGGTGTCTTTAATCTATTTTGATTTTTCTCCAGTACATCAATTTCTTGAACCACCTCTTTTAAAAATTTCGCTTCTAATTCTAAAGATTTTCGCTCCAATTCGCTCATAATTTGAAAATTTAAATCACAAAGAGTTTTATAGACTTCATAAAAATTTCTCTCGCTCTCAGAGTGCAAGGAAAGCATGTTCAGGCTGTTGATTTGTGTCTGCACCTCTAAAGACAATAAGAGTGTGTTAGCTGTTGTCTTTAACTTATTGAATTGTATTTTTAAATAGGCATCTTCAATCTCTTTTTTAAACTTTTGATTATTGACCACAAGATCATCAGCAGCCAGATCAATGAAATACTCACGCGCAGGCTGGGCCATAAAACTTAAAAAAGCACTTCCCATCAGATATTCGCATAAGTGACTTCTTCGTCTCTCCATCTTCCAGGAATACAAATGTGTTGCATTCTTTTGATGAATGACCGGATAGACAGCGTAAGTCCTTGAACCCAAAATGAATGTAGGGTGCTTTTGACCATTGATAGAAACATTCTCACCTACGCGATATGCCAATTGCTCTTGTATATATTGCAAAGCCAAGTGATTGAGTTCCTCTAGAGATTGTAAAAACTGGCTCACCTTTGCTTTTTCTGTAATCTGATCAAAATTCCCTATCTGCTTCAAATCATCTAATAGCGATTGACAGCGCTCCTTTAAAACTTTCATTTGCCTATCATCTGTTTGATAATCAGCAAAGTGTTTCATCGAATCTTTGAGTCTTGCGATTTGCATTTCAGCATATCCTTGTAGCGCATGACCAGTAAAGTGAACATCAGTCCAATAGAGATCGCCATGCTTTTTCTCAGCGACTATCTGAGTGCTCTGATTCACACTCGAAAGAGCGGAGCGCAGTTTTCGCCACTTTTCTAAATTATACAATTTATGTTCTGGATTAAAATATAGATCTATGCTTTGAGCTAATTTCACTCTCTTTTCAGGAGAAAGGGCTACATAATAAGCATGTAACTGCTGAATCTCCTGATCAGAAACGCTGTCCGAGGCTATCAACCGTTCTGCTTCTTGGAAGCAGAAATCATCATCTACAGTTTCTAACAAAGAATCATTCGGACTCATTGTGCTAGCAAAACGCTCTGAAGATTTTGAATCAAACTGTGACCGTTTATTAGAATGATTATGCGCATGAAAGACCATATGCTTATTCTCTTTTTATTCTTTATGCTTTATCTTTCTTTTAGATAGGACATATTTTCTCAATACACTGAAATCAAAAATAATTTTTATCATATTGATATTCATTTCAAAAAATCTGACAAATTAAAACAGCGTCTCAAAAGAAGCATCTTTTTTAAATTCAGAAAAGTGCATCTTTCAATAAACTCAGTATCTTTTTATTGAATTCACTGAAATCAGATATGGCATGAATCAAAAAGAAACTCCCGAGTCTCTTTTTCAGATACTCAGACAAAAAATCTCATCAGCTTTAAATCATGTCTATCCTGACCCTAGAGCTTAACGTTTCAAAACTCGTTTTTTATTCTCTTTAAGATCTGGGCGAGATTGAGAGAATAACGCCATATTCTTCAACATTCGCTGAGCTGCTGCATACAAGTTATACCACTGAAACCTTATGGTTTCTTTTTCAACTCTCTCAGAGGCTTCAAAAGTGTACTCTTCATCACTAACATGAGGAGTGCTTTTACTTTCGATTGTTACGCTGAATTCTGCAAGTGTTTTTCGTGCCGTATAGCGTAGGATTATTGGGACACTGCAGGTCATGATAAGCCTTCCTGATCGCCTCGGAATGAACATTGTGAGAAGAAATCGTCCCATTAAAAATCAGTGTAGCGTGATGAGCAGAAGTGACCATAGAGATATGACGCTTGCTAACTCTGTGTAGCATAATGAGAAAATTGCGAATATTTTTCAAACTAAATATTTGCTTCAAGTGTCTTTCGTTGATCCACTCTAATAATTTCTCTTGCACTCTTTGTTCATTTTTGACATTCACCTCTAAGACTTTTTTTGATGATATAATGACATGATAAACGGGTGCAGGTGGAATTTCTTCTTTCTGCTCCTGGGTTAATTCTGCGTTTAGACAGGCTTCCCTTTCTCCTAACAAAGAATCCATATCTTTTTTGAATTGCTCTTCTAAGTCCTTGATGCTCTTTTGATTAAATTTGGCATCACCTAAAATAAAGAATGCAGTCTGATATTCTGACACCATTTCCTTGATTTGTCGATCAATCACCGCAATATTCTCTTTCTGAGGATTCCTCTGAAAAGAAAACTCAAACTCTCTTCCTGTCTTGGGAGCATTGCGATTTTTGGGAAGAGGATGAATAATAAAACAAGGCCCAGATCTCTTATGCTCGCCTATCTTCTTTGCGTGAGTCAGAATTTCCTTATAATATCGGGCAAAGGCCTCTTTAAATGCTGCACGATAAGCATCAAATTTCTCTTGTTCAGATTCGGAAAAGAGATATTTCAAATCATCTTCATACTCATCCAAGAAATCTGTCAGGTTGAAATCCTTATTCAATATATAAAAATCGCGTGGCTGTTTTCTCTTTTCCCCCAGCGTTACGCCCAGATGAGCCTGCCTGAAAAGATATAAGATAAGCTGTTGAGCATCGTTATGCACTCTGGCATGATATTCAACCCCTACTGTATCTGACTCGTCAGAAGTCACTTGTGGTTTGTTTGATGTAAGGTTCTGTGTTTTTGATGGAAGTGCTGTGGAAAGGTCCTTATCCAGTAAGGGTATTATTCGATCTGATTTCAAACTGTTTTGGTGCTTTTTGAGGACAGTGAGTTCCTGCAAAACAGCTATTGAAAATGTTTCTTCGACCCTATCATAATATGTCGGTGAAGATCGATCAGGTGTCAATTGAAACTGTTCTAGCAAAGAGTCTCGAACTTGACGGAGTTGATAATATTGCTCTTGGATAGACTTCATTTTAAAATCTTCGGAGAGCACTGGGCTAAATATCCTTGTAATTGTTTCACCAGATACTGCAGCATCTGAGATAATTTTAAGTAATCCATTAAGCTCCATCTGAATAATATCATTTTCAATATCACGCCAAATGCGAAAAAAGGGAAACCTATCATCGACTTTATTCAGACGAGCACAATCCACAAAAGCACGGGCTACCTTAGTAGAAAGCGCATTCTCATCCATATCTTCATCAAGTTCGTATTGTAAAGTTCCACGCACTTGCAGCACCTGAAAATCATACTTTTTGTCGATCATGAATGCAAAGGTATGCTCTCCCACTCGTAATGTTGGATAAGTCTGGCCCTTGATTGTGATGCAGCCTTGTCTTTGATAAAAATTCTGAAGATTAAAAAGCACAATACATGCTGGAGATTGATTCATTTCAGAATTCACACTCGCCATTTTGTCTGGTGATTTCATCACTTGCTGATAACAATCCAATAAAGAATCTAGATTAGGAGCGCTTTGCAAATCAAAATTTTTGATACGATCACATAAGTCATCCACATGCGCCTTTGGATTATCTCTTACGTCTTCTGATGATGGTTGAATATATCCTTGAGAGCGATTTTCTAAAGGGTCTGGCATACTTATTCATTATTGGCAGTGATATATATCAGATAGGATATATTTTGAAAAAACGTCATATTATATAATCCAAAATAAGCATCTTAGGGTGCTTGTTTTATAAGTGCGCAAAGTGAGCATCCATAACAGCACACATGAGATGCCTGTTTTAGGCCCATCAACATGCGGCCCGTAGAATTAAAAAGCAAGAGAACGCGCTGAAATCGCGCCATAATAATACAAAATAACTCTCGATATCTCGAAGATTTGAGCTCAATCTAATACTTATAGTAAAGAACAAAATTCATCATGTGATATTACAATTCATCAAGATTTTTATAAAAACAAGCTGTTGTTGTGTATTGGTTCAGGATTCTATTTATTACTTTCACTTGACCATTCGTCCAAGGATGCTTCAAATTTATCAGCCTATGTTCAATTTGATTTTTTTACAAATCCTATCAAAGGGATGAATTGTGCTTTTTGGTTTCAGATGTTCTGCTAAAAGCTCATAAGGACCTTGCGCACCATTATCTGTCAAAATTTTATGTCTCTTAAAAGAACAATGGGCACTGAGCTTGTTCAAATTTTGGTAAAAGATTCAGCACATTTCTTTTAAGAGATCTCTGTAAAACGAACTGCTAAGATTTGGAATTTTATCTTTTAAGGAGCTATACATATCATCATAATGAAAGCAGAGAGACAGGGCTAAATTCACAGAACACAATTTTCCCCACTTCAAAATCCTCTGAACATTAAGATTCAGACACTTTGATATTTCTGCGACGCTTTCTTAAGAGTTTTGTATTGTTCAGATTCAAGGCCTTATCGTGGCATTGCCATGCAGTACACTTGCCATAAATGAGCCTAACCGCAAGAATGAGGAATGAAACGGCTACCATCGCAGAGCTCATCTATATTAAAGGATGAGTGCATCTTGTAAATTAAAGCGCGGCTTTTTCGCTATGTCTTTTTTAGCAGCATCCTGTTCAATAGGGACTTTTGAGAAAGCAAATGTTCCCATATCGTAGCGATGCGCAGCTGTCTGAGTATACTCGAATCTTTGTTTTAGCGTTTGGATTGAGAAAAAGAGCCAATGATTTCAGGGCTGATCTGAGACTTCTGGCTTATAAAAAAAAGAGACCCTGAGGGTCTCTTTTTCAAATCCTAAAACTCAAAGCGTCTCATTTTACATACTATTACGGTTTGTTTTTAAATCAGGTTCTTGATTATCTGCACCTGCTGTTTTTCCTGTATCCACAGATGCAGCATTTTGAGTGAAGCACATGAGTGTGTTGTTTATCTTTGCATACTGCTTAGTATAAGCTGCATGCTTTTGATTCATCTGTCTATGATGAGAGGAGGTCAGCGCAGAGACATAGCGTTGGAGCACTCTCGTTAGCATACGAAGGCAATTGAGAATGGTTTGCAAACTCAAGATTTGTTTCAAGTAGCTTTCTTCCCACTTTAAATCTTTCTCATGCAGATATTCTTTCTTTTCCGCATTTGTATCAGGCGCACGAACCTCTAAGACTCTCTGATAGCTTACAATCACATGATAGGTCGGTGCTTGTGGAATGTCCTTTTGCAACTCATCAGATAATGTATTGATGCAAGCTGCCCTTTCGTTGAGCAATCGCCCTATATCTCCCTCGAATTTGTCTCTTAAGTCCTTGTACCGTTCTGCTGCTAATTCCTTATTGGAATTCATACTCTCTAAAATAAAGAATGCAGTCTGATAGGCCGACACCATTTCTTTGATTTCACGGTCAATCACTGCGATATTCTCTTTTTGAGGGCTTTTCTCAAAAGAAAATTCAAACTCATGCTTTACTCGCGCGCAACCATCCTTAGGACGACTGACAGAGTAATAGGTCCGGCCATCATCCTGTTTGCTCCGTGTAGAATGGCTTTTCATATGTTTATGTAGTTCTTGATAATAACGCGTAAAGGCCTCCGCAAACGCAGCATTATAAGCATCAAAATGCGCTTGATCACTCCATTTCATGGCTCTCCGATCCTCTGGCTTATTCTTTAAGTACTCTGTCAGGGAAAACTGCGTATCAAGTAGAGAATAGTGGTAGCAATTATGTTTAGGGCCGATTTGTGATCTCTTAAAACCCTGTTTGTCCAATAGTTCTAAGATTGTTTCTTTGGCGTCATGATGTGCTCTGTAACTATAACGTTCTAAGGATTTTTCTGCATATCTAACGAGAGGTTGAGTCTGATTCAAGGATGTGCGAACATCGACATTTTTCGACGCATCATACAGTCTTTCTTCGGGTACAGGAGCATCTAACCTGAATCGTTTTTTTTGGATTTTAAGTGCATTAATATCTTGTAGAACCGCTTTTCTCAATTCGTCCTCTGCATCATTCGCAGAAGATTTTAAATGATCTGTTATATTCTGAATCTCTTGAGTCAGAGCTTCATATAGTATTTTGCAATCTATGGATTCCTCTTCCCGGGAAAACAAAATATTGGATATCTGGTCTAAAAAATTCGTGCTGTCTATCGGCAAATCAGAAATGAATTGACTCACAGCTTCACGGAGATCAAGGAGTGCTTTTGCCCTTTTATTCAATTCATGCAATTTCATATAGATCATCGAGTATGAATTTGTATCTGTATCCTGTATGAGAGAATGTGTTTTTTTAAAATCACGTTCAAGAGCTGCTTGAGCCTTCTCTATAGAACTCCGTAAATTTCCGTATCCAATCAATTGCAAGTTTAAATCGATTGCTTGAAACTCTTTCTGACACATATTTTGAAATATTTCAGCCTGATGCGACTCAATAGCATCTCTCACGTTCAAAGGAATATCGTGTTTTGGAATGTTACGGCAATACAGATCAACAGACTTCGTGCCATCTTTACTGCTTATGATTTCAGGGTAGATTGCATACTGCACACCATCTACTTCCATTATAAAATCTATCTTCCCTTCAATCTTCCGTACCTCTTGTTTCTCCCTTACGATTATTGAATCAGATTTTATATTCGTGCCTTGTATTTTCTCATTGTTCATGGCCATACTCATTTCCGTCTGTTTTAATCACTATCGAATTGACCCTAATAACCGTTTAGATAGGACACATTTTCAAAAAAAGGGTCGTAAATCCAATTTAGGCAGAACAATAGCTCTCATCATCGCAGAACTGAGCTCTGTTGCATGCTGCATGCATCTTGTGCATCAGAGCGTGGCTTCTTCGCTATGTCTTTTTTAGCAGCATCCTGTTCAATAGAGCCTTTTGAGACAGACAGCGTCCCCATATCGTAGCGGTGCGCAGCTGTCTGAATGTCCTCAAATCTTTGTTTTAGCGTTTGGATTGAGAAAAAGAGCCAATGATTTCAGGGCTGATCTGAGACTTCTGGTTTATAAAAAAAGAGACCCTGAGGGTCTCTTTTTCAAATCCTAAAACTCAAAGCGTCTCATTTTACCTATGGGGTAAGAAAACTTGCGTTCTATCTTTCTCTACTTGAGTAGCGTTCTCTGGCTTCATCAAACTGCTATGTGGAAGGCGCTCCCTTAGTCGTGTTAACTTTACCTGCTTCCTATTGACCTCTGCATTTTTTCGATTCATCTGTCTATGATGAGGAGAGGTCAGCGCAGAGACGTAGCGTTGGAGCACTCTCGTTAGCATACGAAGGCAATTGAGAATGGTTTGCAAACTCAAGATTTGTTTCAAGTAGCTTTCTTCCCACTTTAAATCTTTTTCATGCAGATATTTTTTCTTTTCCTCATTTGTATCAGGCGCACGAACCTCTAAGACTCTCTGATCGCTTACAATCACATGATAGGTCGGTGCTTGTGGAATCTCCTTTTTCAACTCATCAGATAATGTATTGATGCAAGCTGCCCTTTCGTTGAGCAATCGCCCTATATCTTCCTCGAATTCTTTTTTTAATGCACCGTACCGTTCTTTTGCTAATTCCTTATCGGAATTCATACTCTCTAAAATAAAGAATGCAGTCTGATAGGCCGACACCATTTCTTTGATTTCACGGTCAATCACTGCGATATTCTCTTTTTGAGGATTTTTCTCAAAAGAAAATTCAAACTCATCCTTTACTCGCACGGCATCGGGCACAGGACGTGTGACAACGTAATAGGTCTTACCTTGCTGTTCGCTCACTGAAGAATGGCTTTTCATATGTTTATGCAGTTCTTGATAATAACGCGTAAAAGCCTCCGCAAACGCAGCCTTATACGCATCAAAATGCGGTTGATTCTTGCCAAAACGAACCCTCAAATCAGCTTCAGCAGCACCCAAGAAATTGTTCAGTGAAAATTGTGTATCAAGTATAGAATACTGAACACGCTGATTGTCAGGCCCGAGCTCTATTCCATCAGTCCCCTTTTGGAATAGGCGCGATATGAATTCTTGAGCATCATTATGTGCTCTGCGACTATAGCCGTCTGCTGGTATTTCTGCATGTGTAACCAGAGGTTGAGTCACATGAGAATCAGTGTTTGTGCCTTCCGGCACTGCTACTGGCTTGCCTGTGGACATCTCCGTAAAACTAGTTCTGCCTTCATACGGGTCACTCTGCGACTGTTTCTCTAATTGCCCGTCTGTTGGATCGGCATGCTCCTCTGTTGATACTGAAGCCCAATCAGACTCATCACATTCATCCTCTCTATTGTCTTCAATTTCAGACGCGTCCATCTCCTCTGTGACTTGCACGCTCCTGATTAAAGCCTTGTCAGACAAAACTGGTTGAATCAGCAACACTTCATCTACGATTTCAGAACGTGACTTTAATCGAGCGTATTGATCTTTAAGCGCTGTAATATGTTCTTGAACTGAGCTCAAAAGGTTTGCTTCTATCTCTTTGCTGTGCCCTTCATTCTCCCCTGCGATTGATTTAATAATATCAGCAAGATTATTATATTGCTTTTCGAAATTCATGACTGACAAAGAAGCCTCTGGATTAGCTGAATCCAGGTCAGTCTCCAAGAGGGACTTCATACGCTCTGAAAAATCTTCGTCAAAGTTCGCCTCGTTGAAATTCGTCCCTTGTTTGAGCTTCTGAAACACTTTGTATGACGTATAAATTTCCGCTAGTGTTTCTGAGATCTTCTGATATTCATCCACGACAAGAGATATGCTTCTCGCCTTGGCTATCGGCTCGAATTCAGAATCCTTAATAGCCTGTTCTCGACATTCTATATATTTTTTCATAACGTTTTGTAGCGTTTCGGGTAAAATCTTTAATCTTTCATCGCTTTCTGATTTTTTAAAATCAGAAAATTTATTCAACACTGCAGCACAACACGAATCGCTAGTAATCATTTTGTAAGCGTCGTGAGTCTCAACCCTCTGATCCCCTACCTTCTCTGTTGGGAGAATCTTTGAAATGCGACCCTCTGACGGGACAACTTCATCTAAAGTAAAAACCACTTTATTCCGAGCAGTCTGCCCTGCGAGAATCTTTGAAATGCGACTCGCTGGCGTGACAACTTCATAGACAGTAAAAACCACTTGATTCCGAGCAGTCTCCCCTGTGAGTTCTTCACCGAAATCTGGAACCTTCTCATTCCGTTCTTCATTTTCTTTTGTGAATGGTTGCGCGTTTATTTGAGGGGGGAGGAATGCATATTTCTTACCCTCGTACAAGACTGTTGCATACATCTTTCCTGCAATCGACTCTAATTTCATAGTCGTCTCAAGTGAATCTGAACCCATTGGAACATCTGGTTTCTCTTTTTTCATGTCCATAATCATCTCCATTTCTCTTTATGTGTATCGTCAATCCCTATCGAATTGACCTTCGTACTGTTCAGATAGGATCGATTTTCAAAAAAAGTGTTTTTTTCATGATTTCTCAAAAAAGGGGTCATAAATCCGATTTAGGCCGAACAAGAGCTCTCATCATCGCAGAACTGAACTCTCTTGCATGCTGAGTGCATCTTGTACATCAGAGCGTGGCTTCTTCGCTATGTCTTTTTTAGCAGCATCCTGTTCAATAGAGACTTTTGAGACAGACAGCGTTCCCATATCGTAGCGGTAGACAGCTGTCTGAATGTCCTCAAATCTGTTTTTAACGTTTGGATTTAAGTGCATGTCTGTTTTCAGAGAGGAAGAATGCAATATAGCTGCTCGACAGACGCCAGAAAACAATTTCTGAAAGCGACTCGATTTGCTCTCTTTTATCAATCTGTGAGATCACAAAAAAGAGACCTCAGAGGTCTCTTTTTTAAATCCAAAAACTAAAAGTCTCAGGTGCATCCAAGGACTCATCTCCTGACTCCACTGTGAGTGAGGTTAAATGGATTTGTTTTTATTCGGGATTGGGTAATTGCGCCTCTCGGTGTCCAACAACGACTGTGTTTCTTTGAGAGAACTCTGCGCCTGTTCGAAAGCAGCAGTCGTTCTATTGTGCGCGCGAATCTTCCCCGTAAAAACTAATTGAGCATGATGAGGAGAGGTCAGCATCGAGACGTAACGTTGGAGCACTCTCATCAGCATCATGAGGGAATTGAGCATGTTTTGCAAACTAAAGATTTCTTTCAAGCTGCCTTCTTTCCACTCTAGGTTGCCCTCTGTCACATATTGACCAACCTCGAAGACTGTCTCAGAACTTGCAATCACATGATAGATAGGTGCTTGTGGAATGTCCTTTTTCAAATCATCAGGGGGTAATTTCTTGATGCAACATGCTCTTTCTTTGAGCAATTCCCCTATATCTCCCTTGAATTTTTTTCTTAATGCATCGTACCGTTCTTTTGCTAAGTCATTATTGGAATTCATACTCTCTAAAATAAAGAATGCGGTCTGATAGGCCGACACCATTTCTTTGATTTCACGGTCAATCACTGCGATATTCTCTTTTTGAGGACTTTGCTCAAAAGAAAATCGAAAGTTATTCTCTGCTCGCAAAGAACTGTCTTGAGTAGGATTGACATCGTCATATGTAGGCTCTTCATGCATGACCAGTTTCAAACCACTTTTCATATGAGCAAATTCTTGATAATAACGAGTAAAGGCCTCTGCAAACGCAGCGCTATAAGCATCAAAATGCTCTTGATCCTTTTTCCAGTCAATCTTGTCTCTCAAATCCACTGGCTTATGCTTTAAGTACTCTGTCAGGAAAAACTGCGTATCAAGAAGAGAATAATGGTAACAGTTATTTGCAGGCCCGATTTGTGATCTCTTAACACCCTTTTCGTCCAATAGTTTCCGGATTTCTTCTTGAGCATCATTATGTGCCCTTGCACGATAACCTGTTGTTGCTACAGACCCGACATCTGAGGTCGTGGCTTGATTTGGAGCTATTTTGTGTTCTTGTTTCTTTTTAAGTGCATCAATCTCTTTTACAACCTCTTTTAAAAAGCTCATTTGCAAAGCATCATCTGTCTGAGGGTCTGTACTGAGCAAATCACCTACTATGAACTGGTCTTGCAAATGTTTTTGGAACTCTGATAATGTTTGAATGAGTTGCTGAGTTAATACTTCCAAGCTTAGAGAGCCTACAGAATTTACAAGAATCAATTTTTGAAAATGCTTTTTTATTGTTTCTTCAGGTACGCCATTTTTTTTGCAAATTGTGCGCAACTCATCCACTCCTTTATAAAAGGCATTCAATAAACGCAGTTTATTCGAAACGAATATCTCTTCACACTCAAAAACCTCTTTTAACTTCTCAAGTTTTTCTAATAGAACTTTTTCGGATATGGCTGTTTCCTGATCTAAACCAACCAACACTTTCTTGACAGCGTCTTGCAAATCTCGACTGTCAACATTTAAAACGTCTTTTAGTATTGCATCTTGATCGTTAGTAGAGATTTTCATAGAGTTTAAATAATCACTCAGTTGTGTTTTTTGTTCCTGAATAGCTATAGCATATTTCGACCCTGGCTGCCCTGATCCTGCAAAATCCCTCAAATCAGTCACAAAACGAGATCGTTCAGAATGGCCCCAATGTGCGAATCCATTTGACCGCACAACATCAAACATCATTCTTATTGTATTGTATTGCGGGTCATTCTTTTCTTTGAAACACTTCCAGGCATCATGAATCATTCCATACTGTTCATTTAGTGATTGCAGATTATAAAATTTCTGGAAATCAAAATCTACGAACTTTTCAGTTTGCGCCATATTCTTTAATATAAAATCAACATATTGAGGCTCGATGTTCAGCGCGTTCATAGTCTGTGTGAGTTGTTTTTTTGCTTCCTGAATAAAAGGCTGTATTATTTTTTCTGCTCCTCCGTAGAACTGAACAAGATTAAAGACATCTTCATCTAACAACGGCCTTCTTGTTTTATAATCCTCAAATTCAAGATGGGCCCTCTTTTGTTCAACGCTTGTCACGCACTGATTTCGCAGTGCAAAAACGTCAAAATGTACCCTGAACCTGCGTAGCTTCCTATCATAGCTCACACGCGGCCTCAGTGCATAACTCCTCTCATGCGCATTCAATTGTCTCTGCCATTGCACTACGCGATACATTTCTGTACGAAATTTTAAGAATGTGCCCCTATATGTAAATATCTCGATATCAGCATTGCTTGCTTGTTGAGAAGCACGAGTGAAGGACATCAGAACTTTGTTTATCTTTAACTGCTGCTTAGTATCAGCTGCATGCTTTTGATTCATCTGTCTATGATGAGGAGAGGTCAGCGCAGAGACATAGCGTTGGAGCACTCTCGTTAGCATACGAAGGCAATTGAGAATGGTTTGAAAACTCAAGATTTGTTTCAAGTAGCTTTCTTCCCACTTTAAATCTTTCTCATGCAGATATTGTTTCTCGTTCGCATTTGTATCAGGCTCACGAACCTCTAAGACTCTCTGAGAGCTTACAATCACATGATAGGTCGGTACTTGTGGAATGTCCTTTTTCAAATCATCAGATGATAATTTATCGATGCAAGCTGCCCTTTCTTCGAGCAATCTGCCTATATCTACCTCGAATTTTCCTTTTAAGGCATTGTACCGTTTTTCTGCTAAATCCTTATTGGAATTCATACTCTCTAAAATAAAGAATGCAGTCTGATAGGCCGACACCATTTCTTTGATTTCACGGTCAATCACTGCGATATTCTCTTTTTGAGGATTTTTCTCAAAAGAAAATTCAAACTTCTTTTCTCCGCTCACGTCATCACTCGGACGATTGACAGAGTAATAGGTCCGACCATCATCCTGTTTGCTCCGTGTAGAATGGTTTTTCATATGGTTATGCAGTTCTTGATAATAACGAGTAAAGGCCTCCGCAAACGCAGCATTATAAGCATCAAAATGCTCTTGATCCTTTTTCCAGTCAATCTTGTCTCTCAAATCCACTGGCTTATGCTTTAAGTACTCTGTCAGGGAAAACTGCGTATCAAGGAGAGAATAATGGTAACAATTGTTGTTAGGCCCGATTTGTGATCTCTTAAAAACCTGTTTGTCCAATAGTTTCCGGATTTCTTCTTGAGCATCATTATGTGCCCTTGCACGATACTCTTCTGCTTGTGCGCACTCAACATCTAATGAAGCCTTTTTTTGATTTGGAGCTATTTTATGCTCTTGTTTCTTTTTGAGTGCATCCATCTCTGTTGCAACCTCTTGGAACAAGTTGCTTTCTAACTGATCAGCATATGTTTTTGGGTTTGAATAACTCAAGTCCTCACTCAGTTTGAAATTCTCTATCCAAACGAGCAACAAATTCAAAACACGAACATATTGATCTTTGTACTGAGCTGAAGAAAAATCTTCAGAGAAAACATCTATGAAAAGATTTCCTATTCCCTGCCTTTTGGATTTGATGTCTTCCGAAGATAGACCGATTTCTCTGAGTTTGCCATAGATTTTTGCCACTTCCTCTAAAAGGCTATCCAATTGTCGCAATGTCATATATTCATACATTTTCAAAGATATGTTATTGTTTTTAAAATATTCTGTTGTATCATTTTGAAAATCCATTTCACATTTCTGCGTTATTCGGTCTAGATTGCTTTTTGCACTTTCTGGATATTCTAGACGTTTTAAGTTTGCAAGTATTTTATCTTTTTCGTGATTAATAAAGAGCCCATATATTGTGTCTTCCTCCTTCTGAGAGCGCTTTCTAATCATGTAATGTCCATTCATATCCACCAGTTCAGGGGGTTGAATCTGCTCAAAAGTTAAATAACCTGGTAGGTGCATATGTATAAAATAATCATGGAGTTCCGGAATCCCGTTTATCATTTCAGGGGCTACTTTCTCTCCACGATAATTATGATTATATGCCAGCATCTTTCCATAAATCTCCCCGCATTCCCTGAGCTCCCATGCAAACTCATCATGTTCTGGCATCAGTCCGTGGGCTTTGATTCCTTCATTGTTCATAGTATCATCTCCGTCTGTCTCGATGAACATCGTCAATCAAGATCGCATGAATCCTCATAGCCTTTTAGATAGGACATATTTTCAAAAAAAGAATCGTCAAGACGCTTTAAGCAGAACAAGGATTCTCATCAGAAGAGCAATCCATCATCTCAGGGATGAGGTCACTTTAAAGAAAACTGATAGTCACGATGCATGCTTTCAAATGTGATTTCCATAAAAGACATGTGCGCATACTCTAAATCCGAGGTCTATATTGAAAATTCGATTTACTCAAACACTAAAGTATTTTTTTGAAAAAAAAGTATGAATTTTGCTCTGAACGAATCATTTACAGAGGCATCGATCCTATATGGTGTGATATGGGGACGGATTTTTGGTGCAGGAGATGTTTGATTTCACATTAGACACGCAGATGCTATGTAATTATACAGGTACGTTAAAAGGCTATAGCCCAATCATCGTACTTGGGTATTTTTCTGGATATCGCGATGCCGTTGATGGGTATAAGCGACGTTTTTATACGCATCCCAAGATTGGAATCGCGGGATTATCTGCTCAACGCACTCTCGATATTCAAAATTTTGTCCTCAAAAACGTATTAGGCACTCCGTCTTCTGCGCTCACCTCATCCTTAGGCCTGGCAAGTTATTGGATTGGTGGCTTAGCCATTCCATTTTTATATTCTTCCCATAGTCCTGACTCTGTAACATTTTTTGTAGTTGATCGCCTACAAGATGCAGTGTCTAACCATCCTTTAATACCGATAGACCAAAAATTGACAATTTTACCCTGTTTCTACCCTGAATTTAAAACATACGGATTTGGAAAATTAGAACAAAAAAAACTGATAGGGCACACACTTTCTGATGAAGAATCGAAGAAAATAGAAATTTTGCAGAGCTATCGCTCTGCGTTTGAAAGCTACAAAAAAATTTTAAGCGCAAGAAAAAAATACGCTTCACATGGTTTTTTTCAGGAAATGAAAGAGACGAATCCTCTCAACGGATCGGACTTGGAAGTAAAATCAAAATTTTGGTCTCTGTTTTTTGATCAAACAGAAACGCAAAAAAATGATATCGATACTTTTGAAGTTTTAAAATTTTTCTCTGTTGATGTGAATCACAATGAAAAGAGAGTGACTATTGAGATTCCAGCTGGATATGATTCCGATCTTCTTACAAACCACAAGAAAAAACTCTGCGATATGCTCAAAGATTTTAGGTCAAAAGATCATGCAAATACAGAACCTTATACCCTACAGATTGTGCAGGAATGGTCTCGTGCTTCAGATGCCAAGTCATTGAAATTTGATAACATTCCAGATGGTTTTTCTCCAAGCTATCTTCTTTTAAATCCTGAGGAAGCGATTAAGCTGGAATCAGAAAATATTATGACTTTAGGCGTTGATAACCCTTGTGCCCATATGAAAGGCACTCATTTATCACTCCCGCGCACTGAACAAAGCATCCAAAGGTGGGTCAACACAATTTTTGCTTTCGCATCCAAAGAAATTCAAGTTGAAATTTGCCTTTTTATGCTCGGGGAAATTCTCAAAGACGGTAATTTGCGGTTTTTGCTCAACCCTAAAAAAATACTGTCTGCAATGGCATCCTTACCCAATATTGCTTTGAAAATCACTTTATGGCCTGTCAGGCTGATCATTTATGGCTTAAGTCTTATATGGCTCAAAGTCACCAAAAAAGACAAAAAACTTTTTGAAATGCCCACCTTAGACAGCGAACCCACCACTCCACTACGATATCCGTCTCAAATAGAAATAGCCAAAGAAAAGCCTCGCAAAAAACCCAAAAATACACGTTCCATATAGATGTGCCAACGATCTCCATCAGATCTATACTTGGGGTTTAATACAATTGCATATCAAAAAAAATGTCTCAAGCTATATGGACCTTAGAACGCAGAATTATTGAAGGATATACAACTCAAAATTCTATTTGTTTATTTGGTCAAGTTTTTCACTCAGGTGTCATTCTCTCCGATCAGAGAATTCTCTCGGACGCCACTTGGTCATTAGAGAGCCTGATTGAGCATTGGGGCTCAGAAATGAGCAAGGTTCCTGAAGGAAGCATGATTGGAATCAACAGGGAGAGTCAATTTTGTGCCGCAACCTATGAACGCTGGGCCCAGTGGGCCCATGAACACAAGCTGGGATTTGAATATGCAGCAGCGAATCATCTTATAGGCATTAGTGCTTTTGTACCAAAGTTCTATTTTCTACTGATCCCCCAGGCGTTAGAACAGTCTGCAAAGCAGATCCTGTTCCCTCCTGACCGCTAGAAGATGAGAACCGTACAACAGAAGGTTCTGTACTCGGTATAGGAGGATGCTCGTGAACACTGTGAGGCACGGGCTCTGCTTTGTCTGAGGCAGCATAAAACCAATCCGCGTACGTGTTATAATCCAATAGGGTACTTGCGGCATTAGAGCATGCATCAAAAAAAGACATAAGAGCATTCGTAACATTTTTGAAACATTCTATCAATAGCAAACCATAATAATGCCAAGAACTCGTATATTCTGTATTCACATATTGGGCTTCAGGGTCAATCTGTTTTGTCACACATAAGGTTTTTAAAAGAACAGTCTCATTTGCGTCTAAAAGGTCGTGTTCTTTGATATAGCTCGATAAGATTTTGTCAATCGCTGATTCAGAGCTTAAGTGACAAGCCTCTTTCATAAGATGGCATTCCCATGACAGTTTTGCTAAGTTTTCAATCTTTTGCCGTGAACTCAAATCGCACTTCACAATCTCCATACACTGGAGAGTAATTTGATCTCGGAATGCTGTTTCTTGACCAAGCGTTTCAGTCTGACTCAGATTGTCGACAATACTGTCTACACAGCCTGCTATTGTGCTGCATTCAAAGTGTGTACAAATATTTTGGTAATATTGTTTTGCCGCATCACAAAAATTATTGTCGTTATTGAGCGTGTCTACAAAACTTGCAAAACTTTTAGCAGACTTACAGTTGCTGAAATTCAGAATATCTTTCGCAGGCTGCAGCATGTGTGTTTCCAGTTCCTGAAAAAAACATCTCAGCCAAAGTGCCCGCATCTCTTTCTTCTCTGATGTTTCACCCTTGCTTATGGACAATTGATTCCGTATCTGGTCCAGATAGTCATTCGAACTCTTGTTTCTCAAACAAGAGCCTTTCAGCGACTTTTGAATCAGCTGTTTGCAAAGCATCTCTCGCTCATCTTGCCCCGACGACGGTGCACCTTGTTGTGCCGTCTGTAAAATCATTCGTGCAACGTGACGACTGCCCCATTCACTCAAAGATGGTAATGCGGTTATGTCAAAGAAGACGAAGTGTGTATTTTGCTCCTTGTGAAATCTTAAGAAAATCTTGTACAGTTCAGCCACGTCCTTGTCATTGCGCGGAGCGAAAAAAATATAAGAATCAACAATCTCTAGCAGTGCACGAGGCAGTCGGTTTTTTTTGTATTCTTCCTGATCTTTTCTCTCCACGACCTGTGTGCCTGACAAATGAAAGCGTTCTTGACATAATCGTTTTATATAGTTAAAACACATGTCATAAAAATTATTTAAGTCACTAGAATGGATCTTAATATGTGCTTGAAGCTCCAAGCAAAGATCGCTGCGCCGACTGGAACTTTGCGAACACTTTTTGTAAGACATGCAATATTGTGTAACTTTTTCTTGCATCCATGGATTGAATTGCTGTTCTGATTTTAAGAAGCTGAAATCTGAAATATTCTCTGTACTTGGGGAAGATTCATAGTGTTTGATGATCTTGAAAATCGTCATGATAGCATCAGCCTGTTTACGGCGCTGTCGATAAGTAGCAGTGATCTCTTGATAGCGATCTTGGCCGCAGATCTCTGTCAAAAGAGCATCTAGTGTCAGCATTTCTCCATCATTCAATGCAGCAACATAGCAATGCAAAATCTTTGTAGCCACTGTTTCTAAAGCCATATCATCTTCATTAGACTGGATCCCGCAAGCAATCATCTCTAATATACACTTTTGCTCAGTTGTGAAAGGCTCATATGGAATAAAAAATTGAATCGCTGCACAAAAGTTAGATCCTAACGCATAATAAGTCGCATCAAAAAAAGTGAAATTTAAAATATCTGATGAGGCATCGCAGAGCGCTTCATCGATTTCGGTCAGATTCTGAAGCTTACTCAATACAGGGCGGCAAGTTTTGAAGATAGATGCTTCAATCAGAGATAATTGCGAAATAAAATATTTTTTCGCACCATATGTTTCAGCCATAGCTTTGAAGCTTTTTAAACATATACCGAATAAATACCCACCTTGTTCAGCGGTCTGTAATTTCTTTTCTTGTTGAAAAGCTGCTTCAAAAAAATATTGTATGTCTTGTTTGCTAAAAAAATCTGGTAGCTGCGAGATCGTAAAAAAGATCGGATACTGATAAAATTTGGCAGACAGCAGAAGGTACCCTATTCGCTCTTGCTGAGAGCTTGTAGCAGTATAATTATCAAATGTCGTTCTAAAACTTTTCATTTTTAAAAAGCATGTTATTCCTTGCTCAAAAACAATCGGGATAAACTCTTTAAAAACAGATCCATTAAAACTGATCTTTTTTTCTATATCACTTAAATCGTTGTTTAAAAGGAAGCTGTTGTAGGGCATACAAGACCTATGTCCCTTGTATTGGTTTATCTGCTCCAAATAAACACAATTATCCTGGTTTGATCGCTGATCGGCATACAATTTAAAATAATTGCAGAACACATCAAACAATCGCTGCTCAAAATTGATAGAATCTGCCTGCTCTAACTCAATAAAGAGCTCTAGATATGCATTCATAGGGGGCTGTCTATTCTGTGCAGACAAGATCTTTTCATAACTGCTGCAGAATGTCCTCATATTCTTTTTGAGTATTTTTTTAATATAACCAACATCTTTTAGATATTGTTCGTTCCTAATCGCTGTTAGTGCTGCAGGCTGCTTTTTTTCGACAACTAGATACTGTAAACTTTGCAGTTCTTTGCTAATGTTTTCCACACTCTCCACGAAAAGAACAGGTTCATGTGCTGCTGTCTCAAAAGCAAGCTGCGTACCCACATGTGAAAAAAGCGCTTTGAAAAAATCAGGAGTAAAAGGTTTGAAAATGTTTGAAAGCGCATGATAAATCTTTTCTTTTTTATCGCCCTGATCATAAATAACATCATTTTTTAAATGCAAATAATGAACAGTTTCGATCTTGCGCATATATGGACGAATGAGAGCCAAGATATCGTCAGAACTCTCATTGACGTAATACTTTCCCTCCATAATAACTGCGTCTTTATCCATGCTACGCACATAAAAAGAAAGTTGTTCCCACCTTACCATAACCGAGATAAATTTTGTGATTGCACCAAAAGACTTGGTATCCAAAATGGCATTTAAATAATGCTTACTCTGTGTAGACGCTAATCGATTTTTATTGTCCAATGTTGCAAAAAGGCTATAGTGTATCCTGAACATATCCTCTAACTGAGCAAGCGAATTGCTCAGTGAATCTGTCAATTTGTTATAGCATTCTTTGTATGTTGCAAAATCTTTGTCTTGTTTGATCTGGGCAAGATACTGATTCCAGCTGTTCAATAAATCCGCATGTTGATCAAACACAGCATTGACGACATCTTCTTCCCCAAAAAGCAGATTGAGCAATAACATAAGATTTTTTGTATGCTCTTGTGCGTACGTTTGTGATGCTTCCGTCAAAAGGCTCACAATATCCTGTGAGCTCTCCAAGGTTTTGAGCTTGCGATGATCGAGTTGCACCTGATCACGAGATGGCGACTTGTGTATAATTTGATTTAATTCCGATAACTGATCATAGCGTATCATCATATTGTAACACCATGACAATGCCTCTGCATCAAACCCTTGGAGGATACAATCCCCCTCCATGAGATCGGAAAAATCTATATAATAAAAAAAACTTTTCTTTTGGAAGTCCTGCAAGCATGCAATCGCTTTTTGAACTGATTGATTGTCTAATGCAGGAAAGTTGGCATAATCGGCCGCAATAAAAGACATAGGCTCAGTTACCCAATATCTTAACGTTTCTCCATCACCGCTTTGCTGCAAAAGGGTGTTCCAATCATATTGTGTATCGCACAGGTTTGCTTTTAGTGAAGAATGAAAATCTGCTAGCACTTTAAAATTTTGCAAAATCTCCCTTGAGTCATCGTCTAGCCATGCAGAGCTTGTCATCAGTGTGATCGTTTCTCCCAAAACAGACTCAGAGTCCAAATATTGAGCAGCAATACTCTCCCAGGTGAAAAATTTTCTATTCTGCTGATAGCGCTGGAAAAGTGTCGTCCATGTCTTGTCTAGCCCTGTGTTTAAAGATTTTTCTTGATTTGTCTCTGTTTTTGCCTTTTGGAAGTTGCTGTCTTTGATTTGGGAAAAAATCTTTTTATTTTTTTGCCGTTCCGCTTCAGTGAATCTAGGAAGATCAACAGACATCATATCGACACTCTGCATCCTCGTATAATCTAAACTCACAAGAGTTTCCCAAAAAGATTGTAAAAACAATTTTGTCCATTTCTTGTTTTTATAAAAAATCGCAAAAGAACTAGCATAATAATCTTCAATCTGTTTTCTAAATAGGCTATCCACAGTATGGACTTTTTCATAATCTCGCGCTGCAATAAAAGTATCTATCAAAGATTCCGTAAACCCCCCTTGACATGCGCCCAGACCTAGCACGCGGAGCGACTTGTCATTTATGCTCAGAGTGTGCATATATCTCCCCCGCAGCATTCGATATGAAAATCTCGTTTGATTTAAAAACTCGCTAATATTAACGACCAGTGATCGTAGCGAATCTTGATGGGTATAAAAATCATTCACAGTCTGCATAAGTTCAGAGGCAATATTGCCGCCCAGATCAGGGATCGTATGATGAGGGCCATCACTAAAGAATCCAATTAATTTCTTTTTCGCCTCGGAAAATAGTGCCTCTAAACCGTCCAATTCTCCTTGCGTTCCATAATATGCTGCGCACCAGGCTTGCACCGGAAAAGAATTTTTCCAGTTTACATCTTTGAGCATTTCCTCAAGATGGTTTTGAATTACGAGAATGTATGCAATCACAGATTGATTATAGGTTCTTTTATCGCTATTCACTATTGTTATCAAATCGTATATTGTCTCATCGGTATCAGGCAGATGCTTTTCTAAAGTTAATTCTTCACTGGGATTCCTGCCAGACCCTCTATCGTCAGCTTGAATAATCCAATCACACTTATCTAGAGGCGACGTCACTTTAAAACACTGTTCCAGATAGGTCGATTGAGCATTGTTTAGAAATTGATCTAAAAAATTCTCAAGAGCGTCATCAATATCAGATTCTCCGCAATGTTTTTCCTTCAACTCGACGGTTTTCTGTAAAAACATGTTTTTATCAAACGGTTTTGCCCAAGCTAATTTGTGCAGTTCTTCTATCGCCTCGCGTTGATAAGGGTCTATAAAATTTTGTTTCGATTGTGACTGCTCTCGATATTGATCACATAAAAATTTGTATCGATATGGCATCGATTTAAAAAGCAACTCATCGGGACCAATCCAATCTTCTTTTTTTTGAGCATGATATGAAGGTTTAAACACATTCAGAAATAGTTTGAAAATCTGATCAATGGTTCCCTTTCCATTCTCAAGAAGCTGACGGTATCCATCAATATGATTTTTAAGCTTAAAAGTCTTTTTTAACATGTCTTTGTCCGCATTTTTTATACGGTTGACAGCAGCCTTTCTGATCTGATTGACCTGAGTATTATGAGCCGTAGCAAGCGCTTCATGGTCTTCTCGTACATTCTGAGTCGCCTCTGTGCGACCGTAATAAAATTTTTCTTTGGCAGCGTATTCGTATTGATTTAAAAATGCTATCACTGTACTGCATTCGTCAGGATGTGTTTTGAAATAGAGTTCATGCTCATCAAGAGCTTCCTGCATCTTCGCCGACTCAAAAGGCGTTAAGCCTCTGCGATCTGTGTCATATTCATAGTGATTCATCATGTTAGACAAAAGGGGCGAAATAAAAGAAGAAGAATTAAACATACACAGATACAAACAAAAATATATTTTTTATTCTATCTCAAAAAGATCACAAATGACAGATGTTTGGTCCTTTTTTTATTATTTTTCAAGGCGTTGCGCCTTAAATCGGTCCAAAATATCCAATAAAATAGGCAAGGCCAATAATGATGCAAATGTATTAAATGCCACAATAGAAGAAAAAAAATCGCTAAAAACATACGGTTCAAAAACAATTAAAAAACCACGGACGAGATGAAATACAGAACTTACTAAAGCAGCACAGAGACCGCTTGGAGAACCACAAGTGGATAACAAAGCAAAAGAGTGTAATAGCATTATGTTATGCAGCATCACGAGAATAATCGAACATACAGCAAATAAAGCAAAGGATTCAAATACCAAATAAGACGCTGCTAATCCTAAAGAGACCAGCAATATCATCAAAAAAAAACAAGGATGAGCCACAAGATGTATTCTCTCTTGATGTTGTAAAAGCAAATAAAGGCATGAGCTAAGAAAAATTCCTAAAGCTGGCAAAATAAAAAAAAGCGTTTGTACAGACAAATCGGGCACCATAGAGACGATCTCTTGATAAATGCCTATTTCAAAAGCATGCAAAAATGCTATAAAGGCGGTGACTGTAAAAGCAGGATTGGAAAAATGCTGTATTTCCCAAATCTGACGCTTGGAGTCTTTCAGATCGGCAATAAGATTAAAGAGCCAAATTTGTTCAGAGAGTATAAAAGCCATTAATCCGATCGAAAGCCCTATCACAAAAAATACTTGCCAAGGATACACAGCTAAAAACTCAGCACTTAACAAAGGTGCCAAGGGTGGGATAAATAATTGCAAAGCTCCGAGTAAAGATAGAAAGGATAAGAGATAATTTTTTTCAAAAAGCTTTTGTACCAAGACCCTAGAAATTAAAAAGGTAGCTCCGATTCCGATAGAGAGTATGAATGAACCCATCTGAAATTGTGCAGATGAAGCAGAAGTGGCACATAATAATGAACCTGCCATAAAAAAAGTTTGAGCACTAAAAAGTCCAAAAGCGCAGCCTACGCGATCAACAAAATATCCATGAAACAAAATAGACAGGCCCGTAATAAAATAAAAGATTTTTAATGAACCGTGCAAACCCTGCGGATGTATCTCAAAAGAAAAAGCAATATGCGGCAAAGTCGGACAAAAAATAGCTTCTGTTACAATCGAGAGAAAAGACAAAAGCATGCTGAGAAAAAACAGCAAATACGCCCAATAATTTAAAGGGCTTTTGGCACGATGGTGCATAAGGTTTCTCGTTTCCAGCAAAGATATGCGGTACACTTTCTATGGCAATTTTAGCATATTCTTACGCATACTACAGAACCAGAAAGGAGTTATATGGGGATCATCATTCTATTGTCTATTATGGCAGGACTTGTATTTTGCTGGTTCCTGATACACAGCCGTTCTTGGGTTTCTATTTGGATGACACAGAGAGAAACGCATGATTTAAAAACCGAAATACATACAATCAAGCTCAGATTAGAACAGCAAGATCAGATTTATCTACAAAGTCTTAAAGATGCGCTCTTTCAGATGCAACAGCACCAACAGGGATTATGGTTAGAGCATCAACGCGCGCTCAATCAACCTTTAGAAACCTTAAAATTGAAACTTTATGATTTAGATAAATGGCATCAACAAATTGATTATCTCAGCCAAAGGGTGCATGGATTATCTAAAATCTTTGATCATAGCATGTTAAAAGGTAAATTCGGAGAACGTCATTTAGAAGCTCTTCTCGGTGATAGATACCCATCCCAATGGATTGATAAACAAGTTCTGTTCCCATCTGGCGTCCGGGCAGATTTTGTCTTGAAAAATCCGCACAATGGTTTGCTCTTGGCAATTGATTCAAAATTTCCCTTACAGTCTTTTCGCTGTGTCCTAGAAAATGAGGAAAAAACAGAGTATAAGAAAGATTTTCTGAATATCATGAAAAAAAATATTAAAGATATTGCTGATAAATATATTCTTGCTAACTTTACAGTCTCTTATGCAATTTGCTTTGTGCCCTCAGATGCCCTGTACTTAAAGCTTATTGAAATGGAGGAGTTGATGATTTTTGCACAAAAATACCATATTTGGATCGCGTGCCCTCAAACACTTTATGGAATTTGCGATATGTGGGCCTGGGAATACAAACAACAAGCAACCCTGAGCAAAGAACAGGCTTTTTTAAGCATCATTCAAGAAATCTCTGAAAACCTGATAGCCCATAAAACACAGATTGTTGATATTGAAAAAAAGGCACTTGCTCTACGAAAAGAAATTAAAAATCTCAAAGAATCTGCTGAACATTTAGCAGATCTTTTCGAGGAGGTCGATCTTTATGAAAAAAAATATTCTCTTAAAGAAAGGGAGAATTTAATTGAGATGACGCCTGTTTCTCTTTAGAAACAAAATATGTCATTTTTTTCAAAGCTTTCTGATATAAGCTTCTAACCTGCTCTTTAGAAAGATTGAGATGCTGAGCAATGGACTCAAAAGTCATTTCAGGATTTTTACATAATCCTAAACGATATATGACAACATCGTATTCTTTGGCATTCAATATTTTGAGAAGCATGGGCACAAGGTATTCTTTTTGCATTTGAGGTACATGACAATCTTCGTTTGTTTCAAATGCAGCAAGCATATATTCTTCCTGCTCCTCTTCAGCATTTTCAGAATTTTCGGAATTTTGGAAATGCTCGATGGAATAGACCCCAGATTCAGAAAGAATATTTAAATGATCAAATGTCTGAAAATCCATACCCATTTGTTCGCAGAGCTCTCCTTGTCGAATAGAGCCCATTTCTTTTTGAGATAGGTCTTTTTCTTGTTTCTTGATTTTGGAAATTTTTTTAGAAATATAGATTGGCAATCTCACAATCCGTGTATAATTGAGAAGATAACTCTCAATATAGTGCTGCACCCACCATGCTGCGTAAGTTGAAAAACGATGATTTTTCGAAACATCAAACTTTTCAATCGCATGGAGCAATCCAAAATTTCCTTCTGCCACCAGGTCCATTAAACTAACGCCGACGCGTAAATATCGACGCGCAATACGAAAAACAAGGCGCAAATTGGAAGCCACAATATGATCTCTTGATGCTAAATTTCCCGCTTGGCTTTTCTGAATATGTTGATATTCATCATCTTTCTCCAAAAGCTCATATCTATTAATTTCTTTCACATATAAAGATTCTAAAGGATTAACATGATCGTCAACATCGCTAGTTTTATTCTCAATCGGTGTGTACTCTTTTTCTATTCGAAGTCTTGGAAATAACATCGCTTTTCTATATTGGCTCATTGAACACGACAATCGCATTTAAACAAATATAATTTTTATATCGGCAACAGATACATTTTTTTTATATCTCAATAACAAATCAAATTTCTATGTGCTTCATAAATCATAAAAAAGTCTTCTAATGAAATTTTTAAGCTGAGCTCGAAAAAAAACTCCACTCATGTCACTTTTATTTAAGTTGTGCAACTTAGATGCGCATACATGCTGTTTGAGCGCTCAGCTCATCCATCTTGAAGCATGAAGACCGCGATCTACTTCTGAAGGGCATTTTTCATCACATTCTAGTTTTTCTGGTAAAGAGGAATTTTTTGAATGACCACAATTGATGGTATTCAAACGCAGCATTAATAGTCCGACAGATAAAAGAATTATTTTTGCAAACGATCCAAAGCCTGTTGAATACTTTTATTATGAGCATCCTGTGAACCCGCAAAGGGATCGAAGACTTCCAGATCATTTGCCAAAAAACCCTCTTTATTCCAAGGCAGATCTCGGTAAGTTTCCATTTCAATAGGGCGCAAATAGGGAAATTTGAGAATTTCAAAATAAGGGGACAAATCAAAGTCTTTAGGAGTGTATAATTTAGGATTGCGTTGGAAAATTTCTATTTTACCGATTGTATTCACCTTAATGAGGGGCAAGATTGGAAATTTAACCCGAGCAAAAGATTCAGCAATCATGGTGGAACAAACTGTTTTCGTTTGAAGTCCTGGCTGATAAGAAAACAAAGAGGAGCGCCAACGTTTCGGAATAAAGGACCAAGGCAATAAAAATCTGGCTAGATCGAGAATCTGCACAATATCATAATCTGCCCCCCAATGCTCCAAAGCAGCACGCACCACCTGTTGCGCATCACTATTTAACAGGCCGCGAGGGCGACAAACGCGTAAATTATATGTTCGATAATATTCAATAGGATTCAGAATGGTCCCCTGCCCCATATAACCTTCTATAATAATTTGAGTTTGCGGGTGTACCCAAGGTAAAGCTAAAATTTTCTGACGAAAATCTTCATCACTAATCTCCTCTGCTTTACCTAAATATAAAGCAGCATGTGCCCAATGACTTTGAGTAATTTGTTGTATAATCCGGCCCAAAAAGGTGGGGCTTTCCACTAAGATCACATCACAGGGACGAAGTTCTTTTTTCATTCTATCAAAGTCACCGAGATATTGAGGTTTTTGGGGCTCAAATCTCATAAACCATCTGGTCAAGGCTCGAGCAATCCATTTCATCAGTGCATTCAACGGCGATATATTCCTTCTTTTATCTTAGCTGATTTCTCAATCATCTTCTCTCTTTAAAGTCTTTTCTAAAATAGACACCGAAATCCAAGAGCTAAAATCTTTTAAAAAAAACTTCAAAATCTCAGATGTCTACTTTGGCATAGACTCTCATCTCTTCCTACACTTTGATATGTATGTTTTTCATTTTCTACTTAGGGAGTAACTGTGATCCTTTCGAAAATCAAATGGTGGCTCACTCTGGGCTCTACGCTAGCTTTTTTGATTTGCGCTTTTTATTGGAAACAGACTCATCTCGAATCGCCATCTTTAGAATTTTTATCAGATCTAAATTTTTTAGATCAAGAGCTTCTCAAAAAAGGATTTGAGGAAATTAAAGCACATAAAGTTTTGTTTTTAGGGATATCGAGAGACAACGCTCATCACTTTCCTGTCATGAAAAAACATATTGAAGAACTAGGAAGTTGCTTTCAAGATTATCGTGCTATTTTTTTTGAAAATGACTCAACAGACGCCACTAAAATGCAACTTTTAGAATGGTCAAAAACAAATTCTAAAATTGAGGTGATTTCTCAAGATTTTCATCTTGAGAAACGTCCATCGATTGAATTTTTAGCCCATTGCAGAAATCGCACATTAGAAAAAATGCATAATAAAATATATCAAGATTACGATATAGTTATTGTCTTAGATATGGACCTGCCTTATGGAATTGATTTTAGAGGAATTGCTTCTTCTTTTTATCAAATTCACAGATGGGATGTCGTCACCTCTAACGGAGTCTTCGAAAACAAAAAAATGTATGACGCTTTTGCCTTTCGAAATGAACAATTTCCTTACTCACGCACAGAATATCACAAAATATCACACTCGAGTTATAACTCTTATTTGCGCTCTATTCAAAAAAATTATTCTCCTCAAGAAGACTTAATCTCTGTTTATTCCGCTTTTGGAGCTTTGGGAATTTACAAACGCGCTGCCTTTGAAGGGTGTTTTTACAGCTCTGAACACGAGGACTGTGAACATGTAGCTCTTCATCGATGCATGATAGAAAAAAACAATGCTCGAATTATGATGAATCCTGCTCAAATGATTCGATACGATTAACTGAGCTGTTGTGATCGATCAACGCAGAGACAAAACACAGGGTGTATGCACCCAAGGATGAGGCTGAGTGCGATCATGCAGGATCTCTTGTATTGTCGTCAAAAGCTGTTGAGATAAAAGTTTTTGATTTGTTTCAAATTTCGAGATTTGTTTATCCCACTGCAACATTAAATCAGTTTTTTGTTGAACTAAAGACAACTCAATTTGCAGCTGATAATAATCATTTTGCAGTTTTTCATAAAGAGAAGCGTGATGAGTAGCTTGTCGTTGCAAAGCGTCAGTGTAGTCATTCTGTAAGGTGCATAAATCTTGATAAACTTTATCGTACAAAGAGCGCAATTGTCCCAGCTGCTGTTGATAATTTTGGTCTAAAAGGCACATTTCTTGAGTTTTGAGGCTCAAATTTTGTTCAGATTGCAGACGCAAGTGTTCATATTTTTGCTCCAAAGCAAAAAATGCTTGCTTTTCCAAATCGAGAGTTTGTTTTAAAAAGAGCACTTCATTTTTTTGCTCATCGTACAGTGCGGTTAAATTTCGCAGCATCTCTTTAAAATGATCGATTTGATGCAAATAATGGTTTTTTTCCTCGAGCCATTTTTGATTTTCGGCTTCATGAAAAAGCTGATAATCATTCAACTCTTTATCTTTGAGGGAAACCATTTCTTGCCAAACATTTTGAACAGCAGAAAAAATTTGATCTGGAGCAGGCTGTACCAAAGAAGATACAGAATGGATTGAAGCATCAATATGCTTTTCAGTTTTCCATTTTTGGAGATACTTAGAGAGAGTGGTCATTGAACCTCTCTCACCAAGTGCTGAGCGTAAATTAATTAAAGTTAATGGCTTCTTTTGCTCTATGAGCTGCTCAATAGCTAGCTGAACATCTAGAAAAGAAACGGCCATCGAGCTTTTTACTCTTTACCTGTAGGCCATTCTTGAGCTGTATAAACATATTCAATCGCATCATGAATAAACATCTTCACAAACAGACCTGCAGCAACAAAAGCCAAGTTTTTTTTGTCATCTACAGAAAAAAGACGGCTAACTCCTGCAATTAGCAAACCATTACCAATGACTTCTTTACCAAACTCTTGAGCACCTTTTTTTGTAAGATAAGGAGCGCGTGTCGTAAAGTTTGTATCTCCACCTGTAAGCTGATTCAGCACAAGATTTTTTAATTTTTTCATTTTTTTCTCTAAAAAACATAACATACTAGATATTACATCGTTTTTTTTCGTTTTTCAAATAGCATCTCGCAATAATTCCTGAACATTTTTAAATTTTTTGAAACTCATAAAATTTATTCATTCTGTCACTGTTTCAGATTAAAGGTATATTTTATAAAAAAATCACAAATTTTTTAATTATTTCAAAAATAACAACAACATTGTGGGTTTTTCCACAATATCACTACTGCTCATTTGGCATGCATAGAACATATTTAAATGGCAAATCATCCATCAATCTAAAACTCAATTACGAGATTCATGTTATATGATACGCCTCTTAATATATCGGCATAGATATAACAAACTCAAAATCTTCAGAAATCGATTTATAATCCTGAGAAAAGTAGTCAGTCGATATTTTGTTTTGTATCTTAAGATTTTGAACAAATGAATTCTTTATGACTCTTTTAGGAAAAACTTATTTAATTAGCGGTATCGCATCCGAGCGATCATTGGCTTATTGTGTTGCAGAATCTTTAAAAAAAAGTGGTGCAAATTTAATCTTATCTTATCAATCAGAACGTTTTAAAGAGCGGTTAGAACTCTATGCTGAAACATTAGGGGCGCAATATACAGTTTTATGCGATGTTGAATCCAAAAAATCTATTGAGACCATGAAAGATATGATTGCAAAGGAAAGCGGATCTTTAGATGGATTTTTGCACTCTATTGCTTACGCTCCATCAGAACAGCTGCAAGGAAATATATTAGATGTTTTGAATTACGAAGATTTTGAAAAAACCTTAAAAATATCAGCCTATTCGTTCTTTGAAATGAGTCAAATTTTAAGTCCTTTATTTATCGATCATCACAGTAGCTTGGTCACCTTAACATATATTGGATCACAGAGAGCGCTACCTCAATATAACGTAATGGGAGTAGCCAAAGCCACTCTCGAAAGTTTTGTTCGCTACCTAGCTGGCTCCTTTGGTCAAAGAGGTATTCGAGTGAATGGCCTATCAAGCGCACCTATGAAAACACTTGCGGCATCAGGTATCAAAGGCTTTAAAGAAATGCTGCAAGAATCACAAGAACGCAGCCTGCTTAAAAGAAATATTCAAGGATATGAAATTGGTGAAGCTGCGAAATTTTTATTGAGCCCACAAAGCTCTGCTTTAAGTGGGCAAATTATTTATGCAGATGGAGGATTTAGCGTGGCTGGATAAAATGATTTTCTCAGTAATGAATTGACTCATCTTCCAAATCTTGAGCTTTTTGAATCAAAGGCTCAAGTGTTTTCCATGCTTGATCATTGAGATGGTATCCATAATCCTTTTCGATACGCTCTTTAAGCCCTAATCCCACGAGAGACTGAAAAACATGAGCAGACAAACGATCAGCATCTGGATTATCAATAGATTGAGTTGTAATCGCTTTGAGGCGATGAACAATCACGCCATGATCGATTGAGCTTTGGCTATCAATCACATAATCATCTAAACTGAGCTCTTGTTTTTCTAATGCTTGTGTGAGCAAAGTCCATAAAGGGTGGCTCGTTGTTACTTGGCCGAGACTCACATCTATGTTTAGAATTTTTTCTGGCATCAAATCTGATTCACTTTTTTGAGCCCAGGTTCTAGCATGCATGAAAGTTTTTTCGAGCATTTGGGAATTTTGATAATCTTTAAGAACCTGTTGGTAAGCTTGCTCTAAAGAAAGGCGCACGGAAGGCTGAATATTTTGAATTTCCAAAATAGATAGCACATTTCCATCTAAAACGGCTGTTAATGCTGTCTGAGCAGAAAAATCTAAATTCATACATTGATCGAATAAACCCTCATGGTCATATAAGGTTTTCAATGATTCTGGATTTAATCGATCGTAGTGTTCAGATCGATCGATATTATGGGAACTCAAAGTATCCTGATGATGTGCTAGCAGCTCTTCATAATTGCAAGACAGACCCTGCTGGAGATCGACAAGCAAAGCTGTCCAGGGCGTCTGCGCACCTTCAAAATAAGCCTGCATTTGATCTTCAGGAAGAGCGATCCGCACAACGCTCATATCCAGTAAGGGTTCTGTAGCATAGTTGTCGATATTGTTTTTGTAAAACAGATTGAGCTCATCCATCGTGGGAGTGTCCAGCCGATCTGCATGAGGTAACTTAAAATATGCTGTTTCTAATGTATAAACCGTCTGAAGAGGGAGAGAGACTTTTGAGTGAAGATTTTGTGCAAACTCAATCAGAATTTTCTGGAACTCTGCAGCAACAAGCTGCTCACGAATTCGGTGCGCTTGCAAAAAGTCAGTATAGGAAGAATATTTTTTCAAAATTTGCTGTACGATTAAATCGCGCTGCTCTTGCGTCGGAAAATATTGGGGCAAGTAAGTTTCCAAAAACAGAGAAAAAGCTAGCTGATCGCTGATTTCACAATCATGATCTTTCAAAAAATCCTGATAACTATGTGCATACAAATATTCTGCAAGAAGCTTGGAGAACACCTCTTTGCCTTCTGATGCCAAAGAGAGAATATGTTGCCCTTGAGCTGGGTCCATAGCAAAGAAATCCTGAAAAGAAATTTGATTTTTTTTGCTGGTGGCGAAAACCACTGCTGGGTCATTTGTACTTTGGAAAATGGAAAAAACAGGTCCAACAATCATTGAGACTGCTATGGCTCCGAATAGAACCTTGATGAATGTTTGTTGATTTTGAGAAGAGCGAATGCTGGATATCATATCGTGGCTCTCTTAATAAGAAGTTGGCGGAGCAGACGGGGCTCGAACCCGCGACCCCCGGCGTGACAGGCCGGTATTCTAACCAACTGAACTACTGCTCCAAATTTTTGGGTGCTGAGGGGTTCGAACCCGCGACCCTCGCCTTGTAAGGGCGATGCTCTACCAGCTGAGCTAAGCACCCGATTTTTAGACATTTTACTGCATGTCCATCAGATGTTATTATTTATACCAGAGCGGAAATTGCTCGTCAACAAATATTTTCAATTTTTATCATTTTTCTTTTATTTTGCATGCGCGATATCATTTTTCTGCTCTGTTACTGCTTTCAAGCTCATCCAAAACAAAAAAAGTGAGAAAACCAATAGACAAATTGTTATGGCCCCAAGAGCCAAATGTGGAGGATATGAGCCAAGCCCTATAGTGTATGGAGCTATAATTGCAGCAAAAGTATACGACGACAAAAATGTTTTATTCGCCTGAGCCCACTGAGAATGAGTACAGCTTACAATACCTAAAGAGACACCGAACCCATACAGTGGATAAAAACACAATCCCAAAACAAAGACTGTGGCTAAAAAAATTGATATTGACAAATTTTGCACATAGCACAGAAAAAAACATAAAAAAATCGGTAATGTGAGCAAAATTGAAATCACACGTATCGATGCTTTTTGTGTTTTTGTAGCCATGAGCACTCCCTGACCTGCTACGCCACCTATCAAAAAGATACCGGAGATGAAATCAATGTTATTTTGTCCATGATGCAAAGATAAAACACCGATAAAACTTGTCCAAATTGAAAGCAAGGCACCAGAAAGCACACAGAGATAAGAACCAGGCCAAGATTTCCAAAACAACTTTAAATCAATAAAAGACCAATGATCTTCTTGCTCCTGTGACATCAACAAGGGCGGCACAAAAGAAAAATAATAAGACGTGACAAATCCAAAAAAAATCATACCTATAATAGGCAAAGAACTGAGATTTGCAACTAGGTAATATCCTCCAAAAGGCGCAATAGACTGACTCAAATACAAAGCTGAAAGATAGGCACCCATAGAAAATCCAGGTTGTGCTGGAAAGAGCAAAACGACAGTATTCTCAATAACAATAAAAAGCAATCCATCCGCTAATCCCTGTAGGGCTCTGAGACCTAAAACGACCTCTGGATTCAAAGAAAAACCTGATAGCGGATACATCCATAAAAGCCCCAAGAGTGTTTGCAACAGCAACAGCGTCCAATATGGCCCAAGGATCAGACTGACTCGCAAATTGATCAATAGGCTTAAAGCCAAACCAATCGCTCCACAAGAACTTAAAGCGCCTAGCATAAAAGCGTTTTCTGCTATCGTATAATATGCCAAATAGTACCAAGCCAAAACTTGCGAGCAAAAAATATACCCTATTAAAGATAATAAACTCACCCATAAATACGATTTAGCTTGTGAATAGGCTATCTGCTGTGACATGTGTTTTGCTCCAATCTGCACCAAAAACTTCTTCTAAAACTTCATCTATAGTGGAAACAAATACGACCGGAACCTGTGTTTTCAAATTCTCTGGAAGCTCTTGCCAATCTGCCTCGTTTTGCTTAGGGACAAGAACTTTTCGCATGTTAGCACGACGAGCTGCAAGCAGCTTTTCTTTTAATCCGCCAATTTTTAAAACACGTCCCCTGAGAGTGATTTCACCTGTCATGGCAATATCAGGACAAATTGTTTTTGACAAAACACAAGAAAACAATGCTGAACACATCGCAATGCCTGCACTCGGACCATCTTTTGGAGTAGCACCTTCTGGTACATGAATATGAAAATCATGCTCATCAAAAAAACTTGGAGCGATACCCCACGCAAAAGAACGAGAGCGGACAACAGAATATGCAGCCTGAATTGATTCTTGCATGACGTCACCGAGTTTACCTGTCTGAGTAATTTTTCCTTTTCCTTTATACAAGGAACATTCAATCACTAACTCCTGGCCCCCCACTTCTGTCCATGCTAGGCCTTTTATCACACCAATCTGAGGTGACTCTTCCTGGTGATAATAATCGAATTTTGGAGCACCCAAATAAACTTTCAAATCTTCAAGTGTAGAAATTTGAGGTTCCAGCGGCTGTTTGGACAGCGCCATTTTCACTTGTTTTCTGCAAATTTTTGAAATTTCTCGCTCTAATCCTCTCACACCAGCTTCTAATGTATAACGACGAATCATTTCAAGTAATGCGTTCTGATCAATCAGCAATTCATGATTTTTGAGACCATGATTTGCCTTGATTTTTGGAAAAAGATGTTTTTGAGCAATTTGCATTTTTTCATCTTCGCTGTATCCAGAAAGACGAATCACCTCAAGTCGATCTAATAAAGCTGGAGGTATGTTAAAAGAATTAGAAGTTGCAATAAACATCACGTGAGACAGATCAATATCCACATCCAAATAATGATCGTTAAATTGTTTGTTTTGCTGAGGATCAAGCACCTCTAAAAGTGCAGAAGAAGGATCGCCTCGAAAATCATGTGACATTTTATCAATTTCATCAAGCAAAATAACAGGATTATTCACTCCAATTTTTGTGATTTTTTGAATGATTTTTCCAGGCATGGCCCCAACATACGTTCTTCTATGTCCGCGAATTTCCGCTTCATCACGCATGCCACCCAATGAAATTCTTACAAATTTTCTTGACATAGCTTCAGCAATGGAGGCTGCTAAAGAGGTTTTACCAACACCTGGCGGTCCCACTAAGCATAAAATCGGACCTTGTATTTTTTTGACTCTTTTTTGAACAGCAAGATGCTCCAAAATCCTTTCTTTCACTTTTTCTAAACCATCATGCTCATGATTTAATTTTATGATTGCATCTTTCAGATCAAACTTATCTTTTGTTTTCTTATCCCACGGATAATCCAAAAGCGCGTCAATATAACTCCGAGAAATCGTTGCCTCAGCTGAGAGAGCAGGCATCAGCTTGAGTCGATCAATTTCTGCATACGCCTTATCTTTAGCCTCTTGGGACATGCCGGATTTTTCAACTTTTTCTTTTAACAGATCAAGCTCTTGATGCTGCCCACCAAGCTCATCCTGAATGGCTTTCATTTGCTCATTGAGGTAATATTCTCGTTGAGTTTTTTCCATTTGCTTTTTGACTTTTGAGCGAATTCTTTGCTCAACTTGAAGCAAATCAATCTCTGCCTCAATAATGGATAACAATCTTTCAATCCGATCTTTCAGATGATTTAACTCTAACAGATACTGTTTTTCACTCGTTTTAATAGGCAAATGTGCAGAAACTATATACGTGATTTGCTGCGGATCTTGGGTCGCCTGCAGACGCAATAAGACATCTTGCGTAATTTTTTTATTCAGCTTCGCATACTGATCAAAATGTTGAATCAGCAATTTAACAAGCACTTCTTGCTCTCGTTCGCTAAGACCCGAAACATCATATGGCTCAACAAGAGCATGAATCGCATGCTCTGCGGCATCCCACTCCACAACACGCACTGTTTGTCGAGCTTCAACAAGAATTTTGATTGTATTATCAGGTAATTTTAAATATTGCAAAACATCCGCAAGAACACCAATTTGATATAAATCATTGGGTCCAGGATCGTTGTCCGTAGGTCCCTTTTGAGCCAAAAGAACAATTTTTTTATTATGATCATGATACGCTCGTTCTACAGCATGCATAGAGCGCAATCTTCCGACAAATAACGGCACGACCATAGAGGGAAAGAGAACCACATCTCTCATGGCTAAGACAGGATATTTGGTGAGCTGATCTTTGTAATCTTCAAGCATAAGTCGTTCTCCTCAAGAGGACATAGGTCCTCTTGCCCTTTTAGCAAAAGGGGTTTTCCATTTCTTTGATGACATAATCTTTTGTAATCTGAATCTGTGTATTCTCAGTATCTCCGGGATTTTCATACATAGGTCGCAAAAGAATATTTTCCATGATTGTTCGCAGTCCTCGAGCTCCTGTTTTTCGTTTCAGTGCAAGTTGCGCGATCATCTCTAATGCATCTTGATCGAATTCCAAAGAGCAGTGATCTAATGAGAAAAGTTTCTTAAATTGCTTGGTCAGCGAATTTTTTGGCTCAGATAAAACTGAAACCATACTTTTGAGATCAAGATCATGGACCACTGTCACAATAGGCAAGCGACCTATAAGTTCAGGAATAATTCCAAACTTTACGAGATCGTCTGGCTCAATATGGCTGAGGTACTGAGCTTTATGTTCTTTATCGATTGATGCGTTAAATCCAATACTAGATTTATCCATACGACGCTGAACGACTTTGTCTAAACCTTCAAAAGCTCCTCCACAAATAAAGAGAATTTGCGAAGTATCTACTTGAATAAACTCTTGATGAGGATGCTTTCTTCCACCTTGAGGAGGAACAGACGCTAAAGTTCCTTCAATAATTTTCAATAAAGCTTGCTGCACACCTTCACCAGAAACATCCCGAGTAATAGAAGGATTTTCTGATTTTCTCGAAATTTTATCAATTTCATCAATATAGATAATTCCTCTTTGAGCTTTTTCAGGATCGTAATCACATTTTTGCAAAAGTTTCTGAATGACGTTTTCAACATCATCGCCGACATAACCAGCTTCAGTCAAAGTTGTTGCATCTGCGATTGCAAAAGGAACATTTAACATCTGTGCTAATGTTTCTGCAATAAGCGTTTTACCTGAACCAGTCGGTCCGATCATCAAGATATTTGATTTTGAAATCTTAATCAAATCATCAGAATTATTGGATTCTTTTTGCGTCTGTTCAAGATGAGCAATTCTTTTATAGTGATTATATACAGCAACAGCTAAGACTTTTTTGGCTGAATTTTGCCCAATCACATATTGATCGAGATAAGAAACAATTTCTCTTGGCTTTGGCAGTTCAAAATGCTTAGAGCAAGATGTTTCTGTCTCTTTGTGGTCTGGATGACTTTCTTTGAGAATAAAAGCGCAAGCTTCAATACATTCTGTACAAATTTGGCCACCGGCCTCTCCACGAATGAGAGGCTCGTTTTTCTGGGCTTTTTTTCCGCAAAATCCGCAGGTTTCATTTTGGTTCGATGTCATAGTTTGTATCCTTTTGCTTCTTAATGACTTAAGAAGCTTGTGTCTTTATGAGCGATGAGATAAAACATCGTCAATCAAGCCATAATTTTTAGCCTGATCTGGACCCATGAAATTATCTCTATCTGTATCTCGTTCAATTTCTTCAATTGTTTTTCCTGTATGTGCAGCAAGAAGCGTATTGAGTTGATGTTTAATTTTCATCATTTCTTCAGCATGAATGCGAATATCGCTGGCTTGACCCTGAAAACCACCTAAAGGTTGATGAATCATAATCCGTGAATTCGGAAGAGCAAAACGTTTCCCTTTTGCTCCAGCTGAAAGCAAGAAGGCTCCCATACTCGCCGCCTGACCTAAACATAAGGTAGAGACTGGGCATTTAATAAAATTCATTGTATCGTAAATTGCCAAGCCGGCAGTCACAGATCCACCAGGTGAATTAATATAGAAAAAGATTTCTTTTTCTGGATTCTCAGCTTCGAGAAATAAGAGCTGTGCAATAATCAAGTTTGCGCTGTAATCTTCTACAGGCCCAACAAGAAAAACAACACGCTCTTTAAGTAAGCGAGAATAGATATCATAAGCACGTTCGCCTCGAGCTGTTTGTTCGACAACCATAGGCACGAGTTGAGCATAAGATCCTGACATAAAGTGTTCTCCTTGAAGGATGCTAAATATTTTTGTTACAGAGCAGATCATAGTGTATTTTGACTTAGTTCGTAGAATTTATTCAAGTATTCCAGATGTTTTTTTTCATCTTGATCGGGAGGATAGGTTTGATCCCAGTATTTGAGTAGCTCTTTTTGAGATTTTGAAAGAGCCAAATCATAAATTGCATCCACTTTTAGATAAACGCGCGCAACCCAACCTTTGCGAAAATCTGGCGGTTCAAAGATTTTTTGTTTAGGATCGACTTTTAAGCCGCAAAGAGCACGTGTTCTTTTTTTAAGAGAAACCACGCCTGGCATATAGTTTGATTTTAATCGATTTAAAGCGGCAACAACAGGAACCAGATTGTATAAAAATGCTTCTCGATACTGAAATTCTAATGAAAATTTTTGACAACATTGACGATGAGAGGCATTTGGATCCCATGGGCATGTAGGAGCAAGCCAACAGGGTAAATTACGTCCCAAGCGAGAAGCTGGAACCAGATGATCCCATTGAAGAGTACACGATTGTTTGTCTACAGAAGAGGGGCAATCACCAAGAGAGAGATGTTCATAATCAATAGACGCTGAGCAAAAAAAAGTCTTATCAAAAGCAGGAGAGGGTGTTTTTTTCAAAATACGCTTTGCTTCTAAAAAAGAATGAGGGGCAGCTAAGTATTCAGCTGCCCCTATTTGACACAAAAAAGAAAATAGATAATATTTCCAATTCATTTGGAAAATTAATGATCGCACCCTATATGTGCGCATTCAGACGAATGTTGATGAGCGGTCTCTTTCATTTTAAAAAAACGAGAAGGATTCATCAAATATGCCATCACAGATTTTTCAACCAACATATCTTCAAAACGTTTTTTGATATCAGCATTCGACTGCAGTAAAGAAGCCAAATACTGTAAAGGAATTCCCAAGTCTTGCGCAAAAATTTTGGCAAAGAAATCAACATGCTCTTGCTGTGCTTGAATTTTGTACTTCTGAGCATAAGCACCTAAGATATAATTCAATTTAATCTCATCAAGAGCTTTTTGTTTTTGCTCTTCATTTTCAAAACTCATATCACGTGTGTGCACAGAAGGAATTTCAAAACTATAATGAGCGACAAGAGCAGCAATTAACTGTTTTTCGTTGATTTTAAAATTCTTTTGCTCATTCATCATCTGAATTGTGTTAGAAATCCATTGATTAATACTTTCTTCACTGACTTCACCATGATTCTTATCAAGATCAAGAATGATTTTAGACAACTCTTGCAAAGAAGGTGCTATTAATTCAAAAATCGCTGTTAAAGTCACAGTAACGTTTTCTTTTTCTGCATTTGTCTCATTTTGATAGGCTTGTCGCTGATAATCAAAAGTTTTACTTTCTCCAAGATTCATACCTAAAACATGGTCAATGAAATCTTGTTGTGTTTGAGACGGATCAAGAATCAATTCTAGATTTTTTTCTTCTTTACCAGTTGCATTATACAGTACGTCTAACATGATTTTATCGCCAATTGATGCACTGCGATCAACAGACTTACTTTGACTTGCTTGATAATTCAAGACTTTTCTATAAGAGATTTTTTCTTCTTCACTTGGGCTGACATCAGTGGAAAATTGCAAACCAAGAGTCTTTTCAATATCTGCAGGAGCAATTAAATCAAATTCTGGAGCAATATCAAAAGTTAAAAGAATAGAAAAATCATCACTCAAATCATGAATAGATTTAAAAGATGGCTCGAGAGTAAGCAGCGGTCTTTCTAAAATACGGAATTTTTCTGTAAGCTCTGGCCAAGCAGTAGAAATTTTATTATCAATTAAATCTTGAATTAAAGCTGCGCTATGCGCTTTTTCAATCATCTGCAGAGGAGCCTTTCCTGGACGAAAACCAGGAACATTTAATCGATTTTTCATGGCCTGAAGCTTTTTCTTATAATCAGCTACTGCCTGTTCTCTTGAATAAACAACTGCACACTGGACACGCGTTGGAGAAAGAAATGAAATTTGAAATGGAACTGACATTTTGTACCCCTGAATAAAGAATTTCTCAAAGAAACTGAGGGAAATGAGATTGATGGAATCAAAAATATAAAATGCGAGAGGAGAGACTCGAACTCTCACGGATCGCTCCGCTGGAACCTAAATCCAGTGCGTCTGCCAATTTCGCCACTCTCGCTAAAGTATGGGTGAACGATGGGTTTCGAACCCACGACCACCGGAGCCACAACCCGGTGCTCTACCAACTGAGCTACGTCCACCATGTTTTAGAATAGTAAGATACCCACTATTTCTTACGGTTTCTATATTAGCGCTTTTTTTATGGGGAAGCAAGAGTTTTTTTCAATATATATTCCAGAATTTTTATCACTACGCTGTCCTGTCTCATCAGAAAGAGCTTGTGCGCTGATCGTGCTGCATGCCTCGAATGAATTGCGGTACATGACTGTCAAATCAATACAGGGTCGATGGCGATCACATGATCGCAGAATGTTGCTTACAGGATAAGAATATTTCGTTACAATCACTGATGTGCAATTTAAAATCACAGTGATAGCAAATCAATGATAATATTGTATCTGAATTTTACAAACGACTATATACCAAACACCAATCTGATGGTGATCAAAATACAAAGGAACGAGGAAAGAAATAAATGATAGTATTGAGAATTATGCGCCCCCGGTAGGACTCGAACCTACAACCTAGGGATTAGAAGTCCCTTGCGCTATCCAGTTGTGCCACGGGAGCTTGCTGATATGCTGAAAATTGATTTCTAAAAGTCTTTAGAAAATATTTTCGCATGTAAAGTTATCGGGATAGAAGGATTTGAACCTTCGACATCTTGCTCCCAAAGCAAGCGCGCTACCAGGCTGCGCTATACCCCGATGCCTTATATTTAACTATAGCCCATAAAATCTGTCAATGCTTTATGAAAGATTTTTTTTTAAAAATTACAAAGATCAGAAATCATTTTAAAAAAACCATAATCACTCTATATTTGAAAGCTTCATATGAGCGAGAGCGGAGTGCGATATCTCAGCTCTCAAAATATCTCAGTGATATAGAGCATTTTCATATAAAAAGTCTTTCGCTTATTCATCCAGATCGTTATATAATATTGCCTATTGCACTGAAAATTAAAAATTGATGCCTATTATTTTATCTGCACAAAAGTTTTGCGAAAGCGCTTACAGCCTGATGAAAGCATACAGCGAACAGCTGACATCGCCACCGAGATTACATGTTTATGTCATGGGTCATCAAAGTGCATCCTGGATCTACATTCGTCATAAACAAAAAATTGCTCAGCGCTTAGGTATTGATGTTCAGATTATTGTCTTAGAAGAGCATCTCTCTACCGAAGATGTGATTGAAATTGCACGCCAAGCGAACGCAGATCCTTTGTGTGATGGCATTTTATTTCAACTTCCGCTCAGCGCACACATAGATACAAACAAAGTGCTCAATACTATCGATCCTAAAAAGGACGTAGATGGACTGAATGTTTATAATCAGGGTCTCTTAGCAAAAGGGGACTTAGAAAATGCGATTATTCCTTGCACACCTTTAGGGATTATCCGTCTGTTAAAATATTATCAGTGCGAGCTCCAAGGAAAGAACATTTTAGTGATTGGAAGAAGCATTTTAGTTGGAAGGCCATTAGGTTTATATGCTTTAGCGCTCAACGCAACTGTCACTCTGGCTCACTCTCACACAGAAAATATCAGAAAACATCTTGCAGGAGCCGATATTATTGTGTGCGCAACAGGATTGCATCCTTTATTAGAGTGGGCGGAAATCCAGCCTCATCAAATCATAATCGATGTTGGTATCCATCGCACTCCTGAGGGGCTCATTCATGGGGATATGGAAAGAATCGGGTCTACAGAACCTGCTATCGCAGCTTATACTCCTGTTCCAGGATCGATAGGACCCATGACTATCCATAGTCTCATGTCCAACATCTTTAAAGTCCATGCTCTATCGCATGATTCGCTCGCTGAATGGAAACGCACAGAAAAAACCATCGAGCTTTTAACGTACACAAGCTAATAAGGAAAATTTATGTCAAAAGAAGATTATATTGAATTTAAAGGAAAAGTTGTTGAGACACTCCCGAATGCAACCTTTCGAGTAAAATTAGAAAGCGGCAATATTATTCAAGCTGTGATTTCTGGAAAAATTCGTAAAAACTATATTCGCATTTTAACCGGAGATAATGTCATTGTAGAAATTTCTCCGTATAATACCTCAATAGGAAGAATTACCTATAGGGATAGCCAACAAGGTCCGAAAACACCTGAGGCTACAACTCACTAAGAGTCTGAAAAGCAGACTCTTAGTAAACTTTCGGAATTGATCAGTGCACGATTGCAATTGGCAGCACAGCAAGTGTGCTACTTGTCACCACTTGTGAATGTTTGTCTTTTTTACTCATGCAGTTCAAATGAATTTGATCGTGGAGCACGGTGAGATAGACCTCACCACCATGAACCAGATCACCGAAAAGCAACTGATCGGACAAAGGTTTCGTGATTTTTTCTTTGATAAGTCGCTTGATCGGTCTAGCGCCCATTTTTTGATCATACCCATTTTTAGCAATCCACTTTAAAGCGGAAGATTCAATATGCAAAAGGACTTTCTTTTCTGATAGCTTTTCAATCAAAAATGCCAACTCTTTATGAATCACGTCAAAAATTGTTCTCTCAGAGAGAGGTGAAAAATGGACCACCGCATCAAGGCGATTTCGAAATTCAGGTGAAAACGAACGACGCACAGCTTCATCGAGATCGTGGTGCACTTGAGAATTCATAAAACCTATCTGAGAGCGATCTAAAATATCTGCACCAACATTTGTAGTCATAATCAAAATTGCATGACGAAAATCTGTTTTACGACCCTGACCATCACTTAAAGTTCCATAATCCATAATTTGCAATAAAACTGGATATAAGTCCGGATGGGCTTTTTCAATTTCATCTAACAAGATAATACTATGGGGATTTTTTGTCACTGCTTCTGTCAAAGCACCACCCTGATCGTGCCCAATATATCCCGGAGGAGCCCCGATCAAACGAGAGACAGTATGCTTTTCCAGATATTCTGACATATCAAAACGAAGCAACTGCAAGCCCATTTCTTGTGCTAATTGACGGCTCAATTCTGTTTTTCCAACTCCTGTAGGACCAGCAAAAACAAAGCATCCCACTGGTCTATTGGGATCGTGCAATCCAGAGCGCGATAACTTAATAGCAGAAACCAGCTCATCGATCGCTTGATTTTGTCCAAAAATTTTCTCACCTAAACGATCTTTTAAATCCCGAAGCATTTGTTTTTCTGTCCGAGAAATAGTCTGCAAAGGCAAGCGGGTAATCAGTGCTGTCGCCTCTTCCACTTCCTTAGAAGTGATTTGTTTTTTTCTTTTTTCTCCTGGACGCAGCATTTGATACGCTGCCGCTTCATCAACTAAGTCAATCGCTTTATCCGGAAGAAAGCGATCTGGAATATACCGCACGGACAGCTTAATAGCGGATTGTAATGCAGTGTCGGTAATTTTCAATTGATGATGATCTTCTAGCAAAGGCCTCATTCCTTGCAAGATTTTCAAGGTATCATCTAGACTGGGCTCTTTCACATCAATTTTTTGATATCTGCGCGTTAAAGCTTTATCTTTTTCAAAAATCGTTCGATATTCATGATGAGTAGTGGCCCCAATACAGCGGAGCTCTCCAGAAGTCAATTTCGGTTTAATCAAATTAGAGGCATCCATGACACCACCTGAAGCAGCGCCAGCACCAATAATTGTATGAATCTCGTCAATAAATAAAATAGCTTTTTTATTTTTCTTCATTTCATGGAGTAATGCTTTGAGTCTTTTTTCAAAATCTCCACGATATTTTGTTCCAGCTAAAAGCGCTCCAAGATCGAGCGAATAGATCACAACCTCTTGTAATTCTGGCGGAACCTGCTTTTGCATAATTTTTAAAGCAAGACCCTCTGCTATAGCAGTTTTTCCTACCCCAGCTTCACCTACTAAAAGCGGATTGTTTTTTCTTCTACGACAAAATATTTGAATACAACGATTTACCTCTTCTTCACGACCAATCAAAGGATCGATTTGATTTTTTTGCGCTTTTTTATTGAGATTAATGGTGTATTTCTCTAATGGCGATCCTGCTGTATCATCATCTTGCATAAAAAGAGACTGCTCGTCATCTGTATCTTCAGGTAAGGATGAACCCAGGGGAGTATGTGTTGAAGTACTCTGATTTCTTTGGCCGTCATAATACTGCGAAAGTTTTTTCAAGACATCAAGACGACTCAGATTATGCTGTTTGAGCAAAAAAGCAGCCTGAGAATCCTGCTCAGGAAAGATAGCTGCTAAGACATTGATAGAGTTTATTTCTTTCTTTTTTCCGTGATGTTGAGATGCTTGCACGTGAGCTGCAGCTCGTTGAATAACACGCTGAAAAGCAATTGTTGCCTGCGTCTCTTTATTGCCTTCAAATGGCTCAATTCCACGATTTGTTTCATCAATAAAATCAGTCAATTCTTTTCTGAGAACGTCGACGCTCACACCACACTCTTTCATGACCTCTAAGGCCATGGTATTTTTTAAAAGAGCCAATAGCAAATGTTCAACCGTAATCACTCTATGTCTTTTCAGTTGAGCCTCTTTGAAGGACTCATTGAGGGCTGATTCTAATTCTTCACTAAATATAATCGCCATAATCGCCATCCTCTTTTGAGCTCTCACAGGGGTCTCATCTCAGACAATTATGAGAGCTTTTTCTTTTATTCTAGATGGCGAGTTTGAAAAAAAAAAGTCAGAATCAAAAGGTGTACGAACGACTAAATCTTCATTCTATCTATGACTGCATCAGAAAATTCTGATGTTCCACAAAGAGTTGCATTATCCATGAGGCGATGGAAATCATAAGTCACCTGCCGATCTAAAATCGCTCTTTGCATCCCACGCTCAACAAGCTCAGCAGCTTCATGCCAGCCTAAATATTGCAACATCATTTCTCCAGAAAGAATAATTGAACCTGGATTAACTTTATTTAAACCCGCATATCGAGGAGCTGTTCCGTGCGTTGCCTCAAAAACTGCCGCATAATCCCCAATATTAGCTCCGGGAGCAATCCCGATTCCACCTACCTGCGCAGCAAGAGCATCGGATAAATAATCACCATTCAAATTCAAAGTCACAACGACATCGTAATCCTGAGGACGTAAAAGAATTTGCTGCAAAAAAGCATCTGCAATCACATCATTAATGATAATTTGATGATCACCATCATAAATCACATATTGATCTGGGTGCACAGGATCAATAATCGCACCAAATTCTTTTTTCGCAATCTCGTAAGCCCACTTCCGAAATGCGCCTTCTGTATATTTCATAATATTGCCTTTATGCACAATCGTGATGCTACGACGCTTATGATCTTTTGCATACTCAATAGCCGCTCTCATGAGACGTGCAGTCCCTTCTTCAGAGACAGGCTTAATTCCGATCCCTGATGTTTCTGGAAAACGAATTTGCGTCACACCCATCTCTGTTTCTAAAAAGTGAATAAGTTTTTTAACTTCTGGACTTTCTGCAGGCCATTCAATCCCAGCATAAATATCTTCCGAGTTCTCTCTAAAAATAACCATATCCACCAATTCAGGATTTTTTACTACGCTAGGTGCACCTTGATAATACCGAACAGGACGTAAACAAATATAAAGATCGAGCTGCTGTCTTAAGGCCACATTCAGAGAACGAATCCCTGTCCCTACCGGAGTTGTTAATGGCCCTTTAATAGCAACTTTATATTTTTCAATCGCCGCAAGTGTTTCTTCAGGTAAAGAGACACCAGCACCATAGAGTTTTTCTGCCTGTTGTCCTGCATAGACCTCCATCCAAGAAATCGAGCGCTTTGATCCATAAGCAAGATGTACTGCTTGATCCACGACTCGTTTCATAGCTGGGGTGACATCCTGTCCTATTCCATCTCCTGTAATGAACGGAATAATAGGATGATCGGGAACCATTAAAACTCTCGGGCCATTGTACTCAATGCACTCTCCTTGAGGAACTGTTAAAAAGCTGCGAACTGTACTCATCATGTTTTCTCATAAAAAATATGAGATAATCATAGCAGCTCCTTAACCAAAAAAACAAAAATCAGATAGAAATGTGAGGCTATATGAAAGTTGCTGTTGGACTCTCTGGAGGAGTCGATTCCTCTGTTACAGCCTATCTTTTGCAGTGCCAAGGCTATGACGTTCATGGCATCTTTATGCGAAATTGGCAAGGTGATAGCGAACAATGTCAAGCAGAACAAGATTTACGCGATGCGCAGTCTGTTGCAAAAAAATTACAGATTCCTTTTGATGTCGTTGATTTTTCTGAAACCTATTGGGATAAAGTCTTTCAGCATTTTTTATCTGAACTGGAATCAGGGAAAACACCTAGCCCAGATATTTTATGCAATCAGCATGTGAAATTTGGTGTTTTTTTTGAGCATATGGCCAACTTGGGTTTTGATAAAATGGCCACAGGTCATTATGCCAAAATTTTAGATGGATGCGCATTAGGTCGTGCAGATGATCGCAAAAAAGATCAAACTTACTTTTTATGGTCTGTACCCAAAGAACGATGGGCGCAAGTTTTATTTCCACTTGGATCGTTGTTAAAAACACAAGTGCGAACGATCGCACAAGAGCAGGGGTTTGCAACTGCAGAAAAAAAAGATTCAACAGGGATTTGTTTTATTGGTCCAGATAAATTTAGAACATTTATTCAGCAATATTTAGCCCCTAAAAAAGGACCTATTATTTCGGACTGCGGCCAAATTTTAGGAGAGCATCAGGGTTTATTTAGCTATACGCTCGGTCAACGTTCGGGTCTGTGTATCGGTGGTGTCCAGGGGACACAAGAAGGTCCTTGGTACGTGGTGGCAAAAGATCATAACTCAAATACGCTCATCATTAGTCAAAACACCACACATCCTTTACTATACACAAATAGACTCAGTGCCAAACAATGCTATTGGCAATGTGAAAAAAATGAATTTTTTGATTCTGAGATTGAGGCGAAAATTCGTCATGGAGAAAGCACTCATCTGGGTAGAATTGAAAAAAACCATTTCGATGCAAATAAAATTTCTGTAACTTTCCACAACCCAGTCCGAGCCATCACCCCAGGTCAATGTGTTGTTTTTTATGACAACAACCGCTGCCTGGGAGGTGGCTGGATTACCTCTGCAGACGAAAATCCAAATTGATCTAAACTGATTCTTCCTCTTGAGGGAGCTGAGAGTTTTTTTCAAAACGAAATTGCGAGATGGCTTGTGGCAATGCACAAAAACATTCGACAACAGAGATCTCAGATTGTGATGCACCGAGAGCTGACAATAACACAAAAAAATCGAAAAGTGGGTGTAGTGTCTTATGATATTTATCTTGAAGTATCTTTTTAATCATCGTATTTTTATCAAAAACAGGTTTGAGTCTCGGGCTTGAGAGACTCAGCTCTTGTGTCAGTTTGTGCGCCCAATGCGCAATACTTTGCTCCAAAACTGTGAGTTTTTTATAGGAAGGGTAAGATTGAAAAGAGGTCTCAAAAATTTTTAAGCGATATAAATCATCATAATCTGTATATAGCATCAGCCCAATTAAGTGAGAAAAGGATGTTTGTCGTTGTGGAGAAAAAAAACCACAGTATGCACTCACAAAAGAAGAAAGATCCATCTGATGCTCAATTGCGAGCTGTCTGAAGATTTGGCTGTGATTATGATAATAAATTGCGCTCAAAACAAATAATGCACTCAAAAAAGGCCAATCCTGAATTTCGAGAGTGTTTTTACAAAAAGACTCTTGAATTTGCTGCTCAGGATGCTCATAGAAACGAACATCACTTTGAAAAAAAGTGCAAAAAGTCATTAAAAGCTGATTGTAATAAGCCCAAGGATGATCATAAGTCGTCAAAGAAGCAGCTAGAGATTGTAAGGTTGCAATGGGTGAGGCTGTCAATAACCGCTGTTGCGAACGAAAGGTTTGCGCAATCAGTGCACGCTGATAGGTAGCCTGTTCATGAAAGGCTTGAAAATTTTTCAACTCTTTGTCTTGCTCAAAACCAATATATGCTAACTGTTCAAAAGAATAATCTTTGAGTATCTCTTCTAAAGAGCGCGTTGCTAAAAGTTGAGTAAAACAATCATCCTGATATGAAAATTGCATGTGTCTATCCTTGTTGTTTGAGAAAAATCTGATTCAGATCTTCGAGAGAATAATATTTTTGATGCGAAATGACATAAATGCCTATATCAATATGAGCCTTCCATAAAGAAGCTAGAAGTTTTTTATACTGAGCTAACTGATAGCAAATTCTCTCCACATCATGATTTGAAAAAAAAATTTTCCAATCAACGATCCAATATCTGTCCTGTGAAAGCTGCAACACTTTATCCACACGAAGATGCTCGACTTTTTTCTTGGATGCACTCCAATAGCTCAAGTTAAGCTCCTGATATGTTATATGAGAGCGTTCTTCCATAATCGATTGAAAAACACGACACGATTGCAATTGTGTCTGCCACAAAGCCCATTTCAAAGCTCCATCCTGAGAATGTGCTTTTTGCCCACCCATTTGTCTCCATAAAGTCTGCCATAACTCTTCTCTTTGCGTAGAATTGAATTGAGAAATCTCAAGATATTTTTCAAGGATTTTATGAATGACTTGACCTAATACTTTCTCTTGAGAACGCTCATCACTTTCAGTCCATGTCCATGCTTCCTGATTAAAAGATAGTAAATGATCAGCTTGAGAAGATTGAAAAAAGACAGAAGATTTTTCATGCATTTTTTTACAGAGCGATCGAGGAACCACCCATGGAGTTTGAGATTGCTCTTGTAGATCGAAATACAATTCTAAAGAGGACAAAAAACTTCGTTTATGAATATTGTGTTGAGAATAGGACAAATAAAGCTGTTTTTTTGCACGAGTGAGAGCCACGTAAAGTAATCTTTGCGCTTCATAATCATGATGCATTTTTTGCATCTCCCAAAGAACCTCATAGTAGCTTCTCTGTGAGCTGTCGACAGAAACAGCAGCTAAAACAGTTTTTTGAGTTTTAATAAAAACTGCTATTGGAGCATCATGAATCGGCAAGCGAGCACCTAAATTAGGCAAAAACACAGCATCAAATTCCAAACCTTTTGCTTTATGAATTGTAGACAGAGTGACTTTTTTTTCGTCTGCATCCACAGGAAAAGACGTTTGACGTGCCCACTCATCTAAAGCTTTCCACTCTCCTTCAAAAGACTCAAAGGCTTGCAATATATATTCCGCTGCTTCTTGTTCTTTTTCAGAAAACGCATCGTTCATTTTTAAAGCAAGATAAAGATGCCACAGCCGATCTTTCGCAGAACGACGATGTCCAAACGTTCTATAATTTTCTTCATATTCAAACCATGGATGAAGATCTTTTTGACAAACCACACTTAAGCAAGAGTGCGCTATCGCCTTCCAAAAAGATTCTTCTGAAGATTGAAAAACCAGATCAATATCATGGAAAGTCGCACGAATCCATCGACTCCGTAAAAATTCTATCCAAAACATTCGTTCAGATGGATGATCTAAAAGTTTTTGCCCAATACACAGATCGTGAAAAAGCTGATGATCTGAAATCATATATAGCTTAGAGCTTGAGAAGGGAATTTTAAAATATTCTAATGCTTGCACAATAGGTTTAAGTGATGCGCGATCTCTCGCTAAGATACCTATACTTTGGTTTGGATCACTTTGCAAAAGAGTTTGAATTGTGTGTGCAATTTGATAGGCTTCCTGATCAACACTTTCATAGCTCGTATAAAATAGTGAACGACCTTGATCAGCCTGCTGATGAGGAAAAGACTCAATTGCGCGATCAACTCCAAACAAAAAAGAAGATGTGTCTCCAAAATGATCGAGCGCCCACTGGTTCACAAAACGAACAAGAGCGGGCTGAGAGCGAAAATTTTGTGTCAAAGTCACATTCCGCTTGGTGAGACCAGCAACCTCAAAGGAGCTCAAATCTTCAAAAACACTCACATCCGAACCACGAAAATAATAGATCGCTTGCTGCGGATCGCCTACTATAAAAAAAGATTTATCAGGACTATACTCCATCGTCTTGAGAAGCATTTTCATAAAATGCGACTGTGTCCACGACAGATCTTGAGCTTCATCAATAAAAAAATACTGTATGTTTTTTTGACAATAAATATCAAAATCAGTCTTCATCAGACCATGATCAAAAAGTCTTAAAATATTTTCACTCAGATCAATAAAATCGATTTGATCTGTTTGTTGTTTTTCGACTTCATACCAAGCGAATAGCAATTTTACCAAATCATTAAAATGTTCGGAGAGTAATGCCGGTGGAGCAGAAGGGTCGACCTGCTGCAAAATACTTAAAAAATTTCGTACTAAAGGATGTGTGTTAGCCAAAGATTGGATTTCTAAAAAGCAGTTCCAAGCATGATCTCGCAATAAAGCTGTATGCCATGGAGAAAGATTTTTTTCTCCCACAAATCCTTGTGCCGTACGTAGTGTTTTTCTGATTTCACCTTTTTCTGTCAAACAAATACGCGCAATCAACCAACATGCTTCAAATGCATTTTCAGGCGCTTTATGATAAATAGGATGATAACAAAGCACAAAAGATAAAAAATCATCAATTGTAGCACGAGAAATTTTTTCAAAAAAAAACGAAATCTCTTGAGCAAAGATCGCGGGCCATGTCGGTTGTGATTCCTGCTCTAAGCGCTGAGATAAAAACCATCTTTCACGCACTGATAACAAGTACGCAAAACTCTTTTTTACAATACTCATTTTATAATGATAATGCTGAGCAATGACAGAAAATCTTTGAGCATGATTGTCGATCAGATAACAAATAAAACTTTGAGCCAGTCTGGAATAATGCTCATCTGGACTTAAAACAAGTTGTGTTTTGCCACTTTTAGAATGATCACAAAAACGAATATATAGCTTATAAAAATACGCATCAATTGTCATAATCATCCAAGATTGAGGATGATAAATCCAATGATTAGGATTGTTCTGTGCTGCAAGCTTAATACGATCAATATAAACCTGAAGCCCCTCTGAAAACTTGGATTGTGTTTCGAAAAGCATACTGTAAAGCCGATCTTTCATTTCCTGTGCAGCTTTCTGCGTAAAGGTCAGAGCAATCACTTTTTGTGGATTATCTGCCAGTATCATTGCTTTGAGATAACGCGTTATCAGCAAATGTGTTTTTCCAGAACCGGCAGGGGCACGTACTAAAAAAGAAACATCGAGGTTTTCACACAGCTGTTCGCGCAAAGATGCATCATGAATCATGTAGATCTCCATCCATTTTTATCAGATGATACCGACAGCTTGGCTTATACAAACATGTTCTACAAACAGACAAATCTACGGGTGCTGGCTCATGATCGCCGACCTCCCATTGTGCTAAAAGGGTATCCAGATTCTTCTTCCACGCTACAAGATAACCCTCTGTTGCACCCTCTTGATAGACTAACAGATCTTTTTGAATAGAAAGCACCCCTAAGGTACTTGCGTCTTTGGCGAGAGCATAGATAGGTCCCTGCCAAGACTTAGGATTTTCACGCAACCAATCTCCAAGACTTTGGAATGTGCTTTTGATATCTATAATTAACCGACTCTCTGAATGATATAAATCCATTCTTCCAATCAGCCTCCATCCCCTTGGCCCAGCATACTCAAAAGATTGCTCAATATCGAAATGTTTGTACGGCAATTTGCATAACTCCAACCGTGATTTCCAATGCATATAATGAGCTAAAATCCAATCTTCAGGAAAGGGTAAATCATCATAAGGCAGAGCCGCTGACCCTAAAGAATTTTGTATCATACGATGCACTAAATTTCCATAATATCGCGGATCGATATAAGGATGGTTATCAGCCTCTGTGACGCGTTGTAAGGCCTTTAAGGAACGAGCAAATCCATAAAAAGGACAGCGACTAAACGCATCTATAATTGAGACAGAAAGCACATCCGAAGTTTTAGGAGATTTTGGTGTGATAAATGAGAAAATTTCTTTGTTTTTTTTGAAGCGAGACAAGGAAGGACTTTGATAGTGACCTGGGAAAATATCATTGATAATAAATGAAGGCAAATGCTCAAGGCTTTTATAAAAAGACAAAATGATTTTTTCTCTAGTTTGCGATTGTAAACGTTTTAAAATACCATTTAAATATCCTCTCTCTTTTTTAAAAGAGCTATGTGGATAATCAAATCTCTCTTGTAAATCAAAAGGGAGTAAGGGATCGAGTTCTAAGCTTTGAGGAAAACGCGTATGGTCACTATCAATTAACCATATTGCATCCCAAGGAAGCGCTGCTGCTTCAAGAAGACCTAAAATCATTTTGTGAGATTGTAAGGATTGTGGCTGAAAAATAATATTTTCTAATAATTGCGATAAAAGACTCATCGCTATGTCAAAATCAAGCAAGCCCAGTAAACTGCTAAGATTTTGCGCATCTTGAAGATGCTTTTTTAAAGTATCAATTGCCTGATATTCACGACTTGATAAAGTCCAATCAAAAAAAATCTCTTCTTTTTGGGAAAAAGCAAGCCAAAAATCTAACCATTGGCTCCACAAGATCATCTGTTGAGAAGATGAAGCTTCCAAAATAGCTGCTTTCCATATTTGAATAATCGGCTCGTCAGCTAAAGGACAACCGTGTGAAAAAGAAATCTGATGACTCTGCTGGCTCAGTGAGGAGCGCAATAAAAGAGGATCGAAAACTGATAAAGATTTTTTTGTAATATGCTGAAAGCGTCTATCTAGATCTGGCACTATAATGGCACAGCGGTGTCCAGCTGGAGTATTTTTTAACCAATTTAATGCATGGTCCCATTGTTGCCTATCCTCAGAGAAAGCATATTTCTCAACAAGAACAGCTTTTTTCACATCTTCAAAAGACGAAGCACGTTCTATATAGACCTGATTGTGCATTTTATAGACATCAAAAAAAGCCTGTGCCAAAGGATAAATATCATCAAAGCCATAAAGATAGATGTTTGCATTGTTATATGATGATTTTTGGGAAAAATGCTGAATCAAAATCTCAATTTTATCTTCAAAAAACGCTATCTTTTCTCTTTTTTTGTGCTCTTGTATGACACGATAAAATTTTAAAAATCTTTCTTGAGCTGCATTTTTGGGAAACAAAGAAAGTTCATGCTCAGTCTGTCTCCATCTTTTAAGTCTTTGATATGATTTAAAAAATGTTCGGGGACAAGGTGCCTTCTCACTAGAACGCTGAAAAATATACCATAACCATAGATACGCATCCCGATCAGAAAGGCACAGCACAGGTGTTGCGTAGCACTCATCATCAAATAACTGCGAAATCCACTGGGTGAAAGAAACGATAGGATGAAACAAAACCACAGATTGCTTGCGAGTGAGCTGCTCCATCCAATACCGCGCTAAACGCTCATTAGGAACAATCACCCGAAAGCCTTGTTCCAAGGCTTCAAGCGGTGTCATAACCTAAGCAACCGATAAAGAAGAAGTATTCGCATCCTCAAGGCTATCGAAGTCTTTTTGCATTTCATTATCTTTGGGTTTTAGTGCTGCTTGACTCAAATTCATTTGTGATAACAAAGGTGCGATAGTCATGCCCTGAATAATAATGGAAAATATCACAACACTATATGTCATTGTAAGAATGCTTTCTCGATCAGGATTTTGATCTGCGATCATTAATGCTAGGGCGATAGAAATACCCCCTCTCATCCCTCCCCATGTCATCAGCCAAATCAGTTTAGAATTGACCAATCGTAAACCAGCTATCCATGTTAAAGGAACAGCAACTGAGATCCAGCGTGCAATCACCGTCACGCCGATGATGCCAACAGAGGTAATATAAATCACTGATGAGGACTGGAGCTCAAAAAACTCTAAGCCAATAATAGCAAATAAAAAAGCATTCAAGATTTCATCTACAAAATCCCAAAATTCATATAAGTGATCGGTTAAAGATCTGGAAAAAATTCCGCAGCGCAGCGCTTGCCCAATATACAAACCAGAAACACCTATAGTAATGACAGCAGAAACATGCAAAGAATGCTCAGCCACTAAGTATACAGTCGCCACAAAAGCCATCGTCATCATCATAAGCACAAATGCACTATCAATCTTTGCAATCAATTTGGTAAAAATTTTTCCACTAAATAATCCAAAAACAAAACCGCCTAATGCCTGTCTTAAGAAAAAGGCCACAAATCCGAACAAAGACAACTCTAAACTTCCATCAATTGCTCCACTTAGGGCAACAAAGAGCACAATGCCCATAGCGTCATTAAAAAGCGCCTCTCCCGCAATTTTCATCTCTAAACTCTTTGGTGCTTTTGAGGATTTCAAAATACTCATCACAGCGACAGGATCGGTCGGTGAGATCAAAGAACCGAACAGCAAGCAAGATAAAAAAGAAATATGAAGTCCAGTGAGCTGTGCCATAAGCCATGTTCCTATCCCAATCACAGCTGTAGAAATGAGGACACTCACTGTAGAAAGCAAAGAAATAATCATTTTATGCTTATATAGATCGCGCGCATCAATTTGCAAGGCACCTGCAAACAAAAGATATCCCAACATTTTGTGCAGAAAGGTCCTTGAAAATTCCAAGCCTGACACTGCATTCATCACCATTTGTGTCATAGACAAAGGTGTGAGATAATCAATAGTGACTAGGCACAAGGCACAAAGTAACGTGATAAAAGTCAGCCCAATAGATTTGGGAAGCTGCAAAAATCTATGATTTACATAACTTGCAGTAGCAGTCACAAAAATTATAGCTGTGCCGATTTCTTCAGATCCAATCAATTACGCTCTCCTTCAAATATTGAACACATAGACTTTTTCTATCTTTTTGTTTATGCTGCAAACACAATAAAACCTCTTGATTTACAGCTTTTGATGCCGAGATGCGCTCTAAAGCTCGATCCCAGTTAAGGAAAAATTTTATACAATGATACAAGATTTTAATCGATTTCTCCATTGGAGTACAGCGGCCTTACTTTATACAATTTGTTTTTTTATTCGCGTATCTCCCAATACATTGCAAGAGGTCTTGCAAACTGATCTCTCCCTTTCCTTTGGCCAGATCGGGCTCGTTTCTGCAATATATTATTATACTTATGGATTAAGCCAAATGCTCGGTTCTCTGAGTGTGCATTATATTGGTATTCAACGTTATTTGCGTTTTTGCCTTTTGTTTTTGATTGCAGGCCTCTGTCTTTTTATTTTCTCTACAAGCTTAACAGAGTTATTATTGTCACGTTTTTTAATGGGCATCGGGGCATCAATTTTGTTTTTCTATACACTTCAGCTTGCTGAAAAAATGCTGCCACATTATCGCTTTTCCTTTTTTGTTGCACTCACAAATCTGATGGGTATTCTGGGTGCGCTCTGTGCTCAAACACCATTGGAATATGCTTTATCTCTCTATCACTGGAGATATATTTTTTCATTAATCTTAGCAGTCAGCCTTCTACTGATTCCTTTTATTCTCGAGCAAGAATCTTATTTTGAGACGTCTCAAGCAACTGAAGCTTCATACACTCATGTAAAAAACGATTTGCTTTCTTTGTGGAATGAACGTGTTTTCTTTGGGCTCAGTGCGCTCATTGCTCTTTGTATGATGATGCCTTTATTAATTATTCCTGAAATGTGGGGCTCTTTATTTTTAGAAAAAGTGTATGGATTATCCTCTTTAACATCATCTTATATATTGTCATTTTTTTTTATAGGTGTGGCTGCAGGATCGGTCGCTCAATTACTCTGTAATCTAGAACAATGGTTTTACGCACATCTCAGCCGAATTGTTTTATTTGAATTTATAAGTGTGACTTTATTTTTATACCTCCCCTTTGTCTCCACACATATCTTATGCTTTTTAGGCTTTACCACAGGAGCAATTGCAAGTTCAATGCTAATCTTTTTTTCTCTGCTGAAAAAAAGATTAGCGCACAACATTCTTGTAGTGCCTTTTTTTAATATGATTTTAATCATTATTGGCTCTTTTTTTCAGCCGTTGATTGGAATTTTTTTCGATATTCTGAAAGATCGCATTGGATTAGAAATGTCCTGTGTTTTAGGATTGAGTCTCGTTCCTTTGTGCATGATTTTAGGACATTTTCTATCCACAATTCTTTGTAAACACACACAGGAGGCATAAAATAATGCAAATAATATCTACACTTATTTTAACAATCGTTCTTGGAGGCTACGGTCTTGTCATTGCTGAGGAAAGAGTCCGACTCAAAAAATCCCTCATTATGATTACTGTCACTTCTTTTATTTGGCTCCTGATGGGTGCCAGTGACCTGATAGAGCAATCTATGTTATCCAGCGCTTTTCAGAATGAATTCTTAGCCTTCTCAGAAATTTTCTTTTTTATTGTCGTTGCGCTCATTTATATACATAGCCTTGAACATTACGGATTTTTTTCTTTTATTGAAAAAAAAGTGCTCGCCTATAGCTCAACATCAACAGGATTATTTTGGATCAGCGGTCTTTTTGCTTTTTGCCTCTCTCCGTTTTTAGACAATCTGACAACAGCCTTGGTCTTAGGTCAAGTAGTGATTGGATTTTTTCCAAATACCCCACAGGTTCTGAATCTGTTACTGCTCAATATTGTTTTAGCCTCAAACGCAGGCGGGGTCTTTTCTCCTTTTGGCGACCTCACATCTTTAATGCTATGGCAATCCGGATTTGTTTCAGCTCAAGATTTTCTCGCCTTATTTGTACCAGCACTCGTCAGTTATCTGATTCCAGCTCTTTTATGCAGTGTGTTTTTAGAAAAAAAGAAATTAAATTTGCATCATAAACAAACTATGCGAACAGAATTATGGCCCATTTTTGGCTTGGCTTTTTTTATTACAATTATGATTTCCGTAATTGCTCAGCATTACTATGAAATTCCAGCTGTTTTTGGGCTGATTGCAGGTTTAGGATTGCTGGGATTAATAGAGAGATTCTTGGTGCCACCATCGAGTGACCATGATGTTTTTGTACGGTTCCAACATATTCCATGGGATACCCTGTTATTTTTTTACGGAATAATGCTCTCTGTACAAGCATTATCTCTTTTAGGATGGTTAGAATATTTCGCTCATTTTCTTTACACAGATCTGTCGGCACTATTAAATCTTCAGGGAACATTAAGTTCAGTGATTGGTCATAGCATGATTGGTCTGATTTCATCTGTCATTGATAATATTCCAATGATGGCAACGGTCTTAAAAATGGATCTGGATTTTTCAAAAGGATCTTGGCTCTTACTAGCACTGACCACTGGTATAGGAGGCTCTCTTTTGTCTATTGGATCAGCCAGCGGAATCGCTTTAATGGGACTGTCTCGTGGGCAATACAATTTTCGAACCCATCTTGCTTATAGCCCAGCGATTGCTCTTGGGTATATTTTAGCTATTGTCGTACACTGTATTTTAAATAAAGGACTGTTCATATGATATCGCATTCACTTTCAGGACATGATTACCTGATCTATAGTGATGGATCGTGCCTGGGAAATCCTGGTCCTGGCGGTTGGGCCTTTATTGTTTTACATAAAAGCCATACTTGGTCTATTCTGGAAACCTTTTCCGGATCGGATCCGGACACCACAAATAATCGAATGGAGATGATCGCAGGCCTAGAAGCGTTAAAATGGCTCTTAGAAAAAAAAATTTCACCTTGCATAATCAAAACCGACTCTCAATACCTGTGCCAAGGTATCAAAAACTGGCTTCCAAATTGGAAAAAAAGAGGCTGGAAAACAGCCCAAGGGCATCCAGTCAAAAATCAAGATTTGTGGATAGAGATCGATAGGCTACAAAATCATACTCATGTTCAGTGGGAATGGGTCAAAGGACATAGTGTCGATCAATGGAATCAAAAAGTGGATATAGCAGCTAGAAATGCTGCATTGAATGCAGCTGCTCAAACAAAGGAGTCCTGATGAAAAAAATTATCTTTTTTGATACAGAGACAACGGGTTTAAGCAGAGAAAAAAACAAACCTGTTTTTTGGGGTCATCGCATTGTTGAAATTGCTTTTTTAACTCTGTGTCATGATGAGCGCTTAGAACCATTTCAACAATACATCAATCCCGGGCAAGCGGTATCTGCACCTGCTCTTGCTGTTCATGGGCTCACGAATCATTTTTTAGAACAATATCATAGCTTCGAAGCATATGCAGAGAACATCATCGAAGTTTTGGCTGGGGGTACCTTAGTCGCTCATAATGCTTCTTTTGATTTAGCCTTTCTTAATTTTGAATTCGAAAAAGCAGGTTTTAAACCAGTTCTACATTACTGTAAAGAAGTTATTGATACTCTAGAGATTGCAAGAAAGAAATATCCTGGACAAAAAAATTCACTGGATGCGCTCTGTCAAAGATTTCAAATTTCTATTGCACATAGATCGTTTCATGGAGCCTTAAAAGATTGCTATCTTTTATCTCGCGTATACAGACACTTAGTTCAGGAACAGCGAACAATCGATTTATTTTCCGATCTCCCTGCAGAAGCAGAAGAAAAAATCCTAGTCTCATCTGAAAAGCAATTAGCTGAACAAACAAAATTCATTCTTAGTGACCAAGAAAAGGCTGCACATGAAAGCTTTATATCTCTTTATTGCTCTTAGCTGTAGTGTATGGCCTGCATACAGCTCTGATATTCAGGCTCATATTTATTATTTTTCTTCTATCGCCAATTTGAAAAGAGAGCCCCTAGATGTGCCATCAAAAATTTATCCTCTTTCTTTGAAGATAAAAGAAAATATTTTTTCTGAACAAGATGGGAGATTAATAAAAAAAATCGAGCATGCGACTGAGAGCTTGTTTGAAAAAAAATGGTCATTTGTTATTCCAGACCAATCAAAAAGAAAAGCATTTTTTTCTCTAAAAAAAGAATTAGAACACAATGACAGCCTTGGGTCGCTAGAAATTATTAGCTATGCTCATAGCAAGATAACAGCATCCTTAGAAATGCATGATGAAATCTATCACTTTTTTCTGCATGATGATTTTCAATTTAATCAGTGGATTATTTATGATCGCACAGATCGGATTATTTTGTTATACTTCGAAAAGGCTGTCAGATAATTGTGTATCATGAACAAGGCTCTTCAACGCTTACGTCGAAAAATCCTCCCCACATATTATCAAATTGCTAAAAATCCCTGGCTCAATATTGTGTTATATATTGGCATCAAAGAATTTGCTCCGAACTTGGAATCTCAGGGAAAGATTTATTATTTTATTGATGTAAAATCTGAAAAATCTGGCGCCCCTCAGGGTGCTATCAACGTGCCTATCGAGCTAGAACCTGGATTTCATTTGCCATTTCTCAATGAATCTTTAGATTTAATTATCTGCCATGCTGATGGAAACTTAAATGATCTGGCAACTTTAAATGCAGAATTTGAGCGTGTTTTAACATCTTATGGCAAATTAATCTGGACTTTTAATAACCCTTATCGGTGGCTTTGGAACAAAAAAAGCGAGCTCTGTGTTTTGCGCATTGAGAATCTTTTAAGTGCTCATTTTGATATCATACAAAAAGAGGCTCATTTTTATCAACGCATAAAAAATCCATTTTCACGGTACAATTTTTTTCTTCCATACGTATTAAAACTTTATTTAGAAAAATTACTCTGTCTATGCTGCCCCAAGATGACAATTATTGCTATCAAAAAAGCCGATAAGCATCGGCCTATTCCTTTATATAAATTGATCCATGACACTGTGCCTATTGGAGCTTCTGGATCGTAGTTGAGAGCTGCTCTAATACGAATTCAATTTTTTCTATTCTTTTATCAATGCCCTCATCTGTATACAAAAGACTGACTCCATAAGGTCCTGCGGGTTTTGCACGAAAAATTGCATTTTGAATACATTGGATACAGGCTGTCAAGGCAGGCGAATCTAATATGAACCTCAACATTAAAGGACCTTTCGGATAAAAAGAAATCTCTTGAATGCCCATCTCTAAGGCAAAAATACGACAACGATGCACTGCTATCCATCTCGAAGAAAGTGCATCAGGTGTGCCAAATCGATCTTTAAATTCATCCTGTGCTGAAAAAAAGTCTTTCCATGTTTTAAAATCTGACCAAGAGCGATAAAGCATTAATCGGATTAACGGATCTGGAATTTGGATATGACTCAAAGGCACACTCGATCCTAAATCCACTTTGATCTGATACTCTTTTTGAGCTTCTTGTGGATCTTTAAGATGGTGATGAGCATTTTTTAGGGCTTTTTGATAATACTCTAGGCCAAGAGACTGTATGTGGCCACTTTGTTTGGCACCAAGAATTTCCCCACTCCCTCGAAGTTCCATATCTTCAGTAGCAATATGGTAACCACTTCCTAAGTCTTGATAGCGACAAAGCGCTTCTAAACGCGCTACTGCTTTTACAGACAAATGCTCTTTCGGAACCGGAATAAGACAATAAGCATAGGATTGATGAGCCGATCTCCCCACACGACCTCTGAGCTGATGGAGCTGTGCAAGACCAAAATTTTGAGCATTTTCAATAATAATTGCATGAGCTCTCGGAACATCGATGCCTGTTTCAATAATTGTAGTGGAGACCAGTACATCGATTTCATGTTGATAAAACAACATCATTTGATATTCGATATCCTGATGTGACATTTGTCCATGAACAAAAGATATTCTGGCTTTAGGGCACAAGGCACTGAGAGATTGAACTTTTCTTGCAATCTGATCGATATCATTACACAAATAATAAACCTGCCCTGAACGAAAAAGTTCTCTCTCTATAGCCTGTTGGATAATCCCTGTATGATAAACATGCACTGAAGTGAGAATCTTTCTTCTAGCCGCTGGAGGTGTGAGCATGAGCGATAAGTCCCGAAGACCGTCGAGAGCTAATGAAAGTGTTCTAGGAATTGGCGTTGCTGTCATAGATAAAAGATGGATATGTCCTCGCACTTCTTGAATTCTTTCCTTATCTCTCACACCGAAACGATGTTCTTCATCAATAATTAAAAGTCCCAGATCTTTATATACAACTGTTTTTTCAAGGATTTTATGCGTCCCAATAATAATATCGTACTGACCGCTAGCAATTTTTTCCAAGACTTCTTTTTCTTTTTTTGTGTTTCTTGTTAATAAAGCTAAAGAAATGCCCCAATGATGCATTCTTTGTAAAAAAGTTTCATAATGCTGATGTGCTAAAATCGTTGTTGGAGCCAAAACAAGGACTTGTTTTTTATTCATAACAGAAACAAAGGCTGCTCTTAGTGCCACTTCTGTTTTACCAAAACCTACATCGCCACATAGCAAGCGATCCATTGGTTTTGACTGTGCGAGATCAAACAAAACAGCCTCAAAAGCTTCTTCTTGAGAATGTGTTGGTACAAAAGGAAATTCTTGAGAAAAAATCGCGTATTCTTGGGGAATGTGATGTTGAAATGCAATGGAATAAGAGCGCTTTGCATACAAAGCGAGTAATTGAGCAGCATGATCTTCTACGGATTTAAGAGCTTTTTCACGTTCACGAGACCAAGCAGATTGACCCATCTGATGCAGAACGACATCATCTTGCTCTGTACGATAGGGAGTGAGTTGATCTATTTCACTCAAAGGCAAAAAAAGCTTCGCTCCGCTGTGATACTCTAACTCAATAAACTCTTGAATTTCGTTATCAAAATTTAAAGTTTTTAGACCATGATAGCGAGCAAGCCCATGTTTCTCATAAATCACATAGTTCACATCAGCCCATAAATCCTGGAGCATACTATCTTTTGAAAAAGATTTTTTATGCTCTGAACGATCAACGCGAGAGGGCATGGGTCTATGCACCAAGGCATAAAACGGAATAATCGGTCTGCTACGGTAAAAAGTGATAGCCTCTAATGGCGCAACCAAAACACACGGGAGATTAGAGAGTTCAGACATAGTCTCTACGACATCATGATACTTTAATCCAAAATCTTTTAAGCGAGACTCCAGCAAAGGCAGTTGAGCGCGAGAAGAAATTGTAAAAATGGGAGACGGATTTGTAGAAGAAATCGCCTCAATCGCATCAGACAAAGAGAACAAATCTCTTTGTGCACAAAGGATTGCTTTCCCTGCCCAACATGCAGAGAGCTCTTGTGCGGTAGAAAAAATCGTCTCAACAGCATAAGGAGAAAAGCCCATGCTTATAGAGAATGATGCAAAGTTCTGCCTTGCCTTTTCTAAAAACTGCTCATATAAAAAAGAAGATTGGCTATGAGCCAGAATTTGGACCTCTTCATGTAAATAGTTTTGCACGGAATACAAAGGTTCTGCTTTAAAGAAAAGTGGACAAAAAAAATCAATTCCCTGTGGCCACTGTTTACTTTGCAAGGTACGATAGAACACACTGTCACGATTAGAGAAATCCTCTCGAAATGCTTTAATCGCTTGATCATAGATATCTTTCTGAATAGGCCAATGTTTCGACAAGCTTAAATGAAAGACATTTTTGCTCTCTAAGCTACGTTGATTTTGAGGATTAAAAGTCCGAATAGATTCCAAGATATTATCAATAATCGTTAGACGCAGAGGGTCGATATGATTCGGTAAAAAAACATCTATAATTTCTCCACGAACTGCAAACTCCTCCGGCTCAGAGACCTGAGGAACTTGCTGATATCCAAGTAATTCCCACTGTTCTAACAGGTCTTTTCGATCAAGTCTCTGCCCAACATTCCAAGAAAGATGATGTTTTTTCAAAAATGCAGGACTGGGGACACGGGGAGCCAAAGCACACGGAGATGTCAAAATACAGTAAGAATCTGCCTGATCCATTTTTTGCAACACCCGATATCTTTGCTGAATCAAAGATGAATCAACAAAATGAAGATCGTAGGGCATCAGCTCCCAATCAGGGAACACATCAACTGATAAGGAAAGATTTTTTTCGAGAAAATCTTTTAAAAACATCGCCTGCTCTGTACTCGCGCAAATGACCAAGGTCTTAGCCTCTGTGCGCTTTAGAAGCTTCTCATAGACCTGCAGAAAAAAGTCACTTTCACCGATTACACCAGCCACTTGTACCTCTTTGACACTTAAGAATCAATATGCTCAATAAGAACCCTGGAAAGCGGAATTCCGTAAGTTGCCTCATTGTCTTTAATAATTTTTAAAATAGATAACATCACTTTTTGCTGAGCCTGCAGAAAACGCTCCCAGTCCGTGTATACCGTAAAACAACAAACCATGCATTCTACAGAAGAGTTTCCTAACTGCGTCACATGAACATAGATCGGTTTAGTCTGATCGATTTCTCCAGCCTCTTTCAGCATCTGCCGAATGCTATCAAGGATAAGAGGAATTTTTTCAGCATCCTGATAAGGGAGATGGATAAAATGCTTAATTCTGCGATTTTCCATGCGAGAAGGATTCTCAATAGGCGTTTGTGCGAAAAAGGAATTAGGAACATACAAAGGCCGTCTTTCGAAGGTTCGAATACAAGTTAAGCGCCAACCAATACTTACCACAAATCCCTCAATCCCTTTTTCTGAACACTTGATCCAATCACCCACTCCAAACGGCTTATCAATGAAGATCATCAGTCCACCAAAAAAGTTTGACAGCCAGTCACGAGATGCAAAACCCACTATCAAAGAGCTCGCGGCTCCAAGTGTCAGAATACCAGAGGTCTCGATTCCAAAAATGGGTAATAAGATCAGCACACAAAGAATAACCACTCCCAGTCGTGCAATTTTTGCAAAAGTCTGCACAGCGGTCACATCAAACTTTGATGCTTGTTGTAAAATCAAGTGCTCTTCAAGAGTTCCAAAAAAAACAAAAGAAGACGCTGTTAGTAAACAAATAATACAAACTTGAATAATATCTTTTGTATAAAAAGGCGTGTAAAGCCGTAAGTCGCCAATCGTAAATTGAGAGATCAATCCTAATAAAATAAGATGGCATAGCAACTTAATAAAAGGGCCGTTACGTATAAATGATTTTGGAATGAGATCTTGCGAGTACTGAAAGCGAAGAAAAAGACGATCAATCGCTCTCAGCACAAGCCAGTATAAAACACATAATACAGCCACAATGGCTCCATTGTGGAGACATTGTGTCAAAAAATCAGAATTTATTGAAAAACCCATTGAAAATTAAAACAAAAAAATATGCTTTTATTGTATCAAAAAGGATGTCCTAACTCTAGACAATCCTCTCTGTACTCTGATGGCATCTATGAACTGATAGGTTCTTTTTCTTGCTGTTTCAGTCTCTGCACTGTGCCGCAGCAGCTTTTAAATTTTTGACCAGAACCGCACAAACATGGCTCATTACGCCCAGGTCGATGCGTTTCCTCTAATCCAACTTTATATGGCTTGGAATCTCTTTGTGTTTTTGTGGGATGAGTCGCGATCGTTTGATTTTGAGTGTTCTCAACAAATCGAATTTTTAAAAAAGTATGCATGACTTGCCGCGCATAAGATGCCATCATACGCTCAAAAAGTTGAAATGCCTCTATTTTATATTCTTGTCTTGGATCTTTTTGTGCATAGCCTCTCAAACTCACTTGTTGACGAATGCTCTCAAGCTGCGCAATATGCTCTCTCCATAGAGAGTCCAAATAACGTAATAAAAAATCTTTTTCAAAATTTGCAATTTGTTCAGCATCCAGCAACGATGTTTTTTGCTTATACCCCTGAAAAAGAAATTGCGCTTGACGCATGATATGACTACCCTGATCAGACTCCTCTACATGATCACCCATTTCCCTTAAAGAGATCATGTAATTTTTTTCAATAAATTCAAAAAATTTTTCTTCAAGAGCATTTTCATCACTAAAACTTTCTTTTAAAGTTTTGAGCCCTTCAAAAAAATAATGTTGAATTGTTGGGTTCAAATCATGACTTTTAAGAATTTCATCTCTACAAGCATAAATCACATCTCGCTGATCATTAATCACATTATCATCTTCTAGTGATTGTTTGCGAGCATCAAAATACAATCCTTCTTTTGCTTTTTGCAAATCTGCAATACGCTTATCCATTAACGGATCGGAAATCGGCTCTTCATGATTGGGATGACAATATCGAATCAAATCTACAATGGACCTAGGTAGGACCTTGAGCAATTGATCGTCGAGATGAACATAAAACTGAGAAGAACCTGGATCGCCTTGTCGACCAGAGCGCCCCCTAAGCTGCAAATCAATTCGTCGTGAGTCGTTCCTTTCACACCCTAAAACTTGCAAACCACCTAGATGACGAACCTCATCTTGCAATTCTTTCCACTCATTGAGCGATCCTTGGGGATATTGAGCTTGAAAATGCGCGTATGTCCCACCAAGAATGACATCAGTTCCCCGACCTGCCATATTGGTTGCAATCGTAACTGCGCCTTTTTTGCCAGCCTGAGCAATAATTTCAGCTTCTTGCTCATGATACTTAGCATTGAGAACAGTATGAGGTATCTTCTGCTTGTGTAATAACAACGATAAATGCTCTGAACGATCGATTGAACGCGTCCCTACTAAAATTGGTCGCCCAACTTGATGATGCTCAATAATTGCTTGAATTAAAGCACGCTCTTGCATCTCCTGATTCACAAAAATTAAATCTGGTTTATCTTGGCGGATCACCGGTTTATTGGAAGGAATGACAACAACATCCAGGCCATAAATTTCATGAAACTCTCTCGCCTCTGTGTCTGCAGTTCCTGTCATACCGGCAATTTTTTTAAATTTTTTAAAAAAATTCTGATAGGTAATCGATGCAATAGTCATAGATTCTTTTTGAATTTCTACACCTTCTTTAGCTTCAAGTGCCTGATGCAGCCCCTCAGATAAACGCTGCCCTTGAGAAAGACGCCCTGTATGCTCATTGACAATCACAACTTGGCCATGAATAACAAGATAATCCTTTTCTTTATGATAAAGATATTCAGCCTTGAGTGAAATATGAATTAAATGCATTAACTCTGCATATTGAGGATCGTATAGTGATTCCTCTGGACCAATGAGTTCTTTTTCACGACAAATTCTTTCAAGATGAATATGACCTGTCTCTGTTAAATCAAGATGTTGTGTTTTAATGTCAATATTAAAATCCCCACTGTCCGGCATCAAAGGATCGGAGACCAAGGTCAAGTGCGGAATCAACTCTCTTACCTTAGGGTACAAAGAAAGATCTTGAGCTTTAGATGCTGAGATAATCAGAGGCTTTCTGGCTTCATCAATTAAAATCGAATCAACTTCATCAATAATAACAAAATCTAAGGATGGTAAAATCAAATCTTCGGGTCTCATCGCTGTACGATCTTCAAGATAATCGAAGCCCAAACGAGTATTCGTCACATAAACAATATCTTTTTGATAGGATAACTTTTTTTCATTTGTAGGAGTATGATTCGTTACAATTCCAACACTTAAGCCCATCGCCTGATAGAGTGGCAAATTGAGATGAGCATCACGAGAGGCCAGATAGTCATTAACAGTCACAACAAACACTTTGTGCCCTTCTAATGATTCAAAAATAGAAGGCGCTGTTGCGACGAGTGTTTTCCCTTCCCCAGTCGCCATTTCTGCGATATGTCCGTCAGATAAAGCCATACCTCCTACGAGCTGCATATCATAGTGTTTTAAACCCAATACAAGCTCTGAATAACGTCTAACAAAAGCAAAAACTAATGCTCTTCTTTCACGATATGCATAATCTGTACGCTTTTGTAAAAAATCTTGCCAACAATCATTCAGCTCCTGTCGATCCATTTTTTGCAATCGTTCATAATGCGGTTGAGTGCTCTTAGTAAGAGTTTTTTTGTATTGACTAATAAGACGATCATTTTTTGAGCCAAAAATTTTGAATAACCAATTCATCACAATCCACGATCCTTATGATATCGACTCTGCACCCAAGAAATTGTCCACTGCGAAGCTGAGGTGCCGAAATATTCTATAATCATCGATTTTAACACAGAACGTAGAGAATTTTGAAACGAAGTCGTGCACTTCTTGAGCGCATAAATTTTTTTTCTGTCACGATCTAACGATAGAATTTCTATATCTTGCAAATGCTGATTCATCTGAGCTATTAAAGCAGCATCACTTTGCTGCATCTGATTCTTATTGCTTGTCTTTGCATGCTGATAAAGACAAGAATGATTTTCTAAGAATTCATCAATTCTATAAATTTTTTTTTCAATCGACATAACAAGAAACAATTTCCTCTGAAGACACAAAACGGAAAGCGGACTGAGCGCTCAATTCCCTCATGAGAGAGAGGGTCAACCCATGGCCCGGATGGGTAGCGCAATACCTGCCCCATACAAAATATCCAAAAAGAAATAAATCCCCTACACAATCCAAAACCTTATGTCTTGCAATCTCATTGGGATATCTCAATCCTTCTGGATTCACAATGGTCTTATCACCGAAAATAATCGCATTCGCAGGACTCGCACCTTGGGCCAGTTCATGTTTTTGATAAAAGAGTTTATCTTTTTCAAAACCATAAGTGCGGGCGAAACTCATATCCTGCACAAGATTTTTATCCAAAAGATTTCCTTGAGCGTGCAAACTTTCTAGAGGTAAACAAGGATGCTGATATTCTAAAACAACCGAGACTAGAGGACAATGATACGGCTCTAAAAAGCCATACGCTTTTTGATACTGAGCATGAACCACGGAAGTAACAAGGGCCCATTTTTTTGGAATATCGAAGACCTCTAATCCATTATTGAGAATTTTTTCACAAAAAATAGAGCTGGAACCATCTAAAATAGGCAGCTCCAATCCCGAAATTTCACAAATAAGATTATCTATTCCTAAGAATGAAAGAGCGGCTAAAAAATGCTCAACTGTTTTGATTTCAATATGATCTTTGCCGAGTGTGGTACAATAGCTTGTCGAAATCACATAATCGTAATGCGCAGGGATCACAGTATCATGTTTTACAAAAATAACTCCCGTATTTACAGGTGCAGGTCGGAGAATTAATGTGGACTCGAGCCCGCTATGTAGACCAATCCCATGAAAAGAGATTGGTCTTTTGATCGTTTTCTGAAAAAAATGGCTATGCGAATAGTCAAAACGCATCTTAAACCTCTTCTTGTGTTCTTCGACGCAAAAAAGTTGGTATATCAAAATAATCAACAGGCTGCCCTTGAGCATTTTTTTTCGACAAGCTCATTTTATGCATAGCCAAAGCATCTGTTTTCAAACTATGGTCTAAAGGTGCACCAGAAGGTGAGCTGAGCCCGGTCGCAACTAAGGTAACCATTAATTGGTCGCGCACGTCAGAATCAATCACAGTCCCCAGAATCACTGTCGCTTCAGGAGTAGTAAATCCACGAATGACCTCTCCAATAATCTCAAATTCTGCGATACTTAAATCAGCTCCCGCAGTGATATTCACTAACACACCCTTCGCTCCACTGAGATCCACAGCATCCAATAAAGGCGAATGTATTGCTCTTTCCGCTGCCTGTTGAGCACGATCTGTGCCCTCACCAATACCGCAGCCCATCATGGCATGTCCCATTTCACTCATCACAGTGCGAACATCTGCAAAATCGACATTAATTAATCCAGGCTTGGTGATTAAATCTGCAATACCTTGGACAGCGCCTAATAAGACATCATTTGCAGCAGCAAACGCATCCAAAAGTGTCACTTTCTTTCCCAGGACACTCAAGAGCTTCTCATTTGGAATTGTAATTAAAGAATCTACTCTCTGTCTGAGCTCTTCGATACCTTGTAAAGCAACATTTTGACGTTTATGCCCTTCAAAAGGAAAAGGCTTCGTGACAACTGCAACAGTTAATGCACCTAAAGAACGAGCAACTTCTGCAATAACAGGCGCGGCTCCGGTTCCTGTGCCACCCCCCATTCCTGCGGTAATAAACACCATATCTGCATCTTTAAGCAAGATTTCAATCGCTTGTCTATCTTCATCTGCAGCTTTACGACCAATCTCAGGATTTGCACCAGCACCCAAACCACGAGTGAGATTTAATCCTAATTGCAAAACATGATGAGCCCCAGATTGATCTAATGCTTGCTTATCAGTATTAGCAGCAATAAACTCCACAGCGTGAATTTTATGCTTGACCATGTGCTCAATCGCATTGCACCCACCTCCGCCTACACCTACAACAAGAATTTTAGGATTCGGATTTACTGGATCAATAAATTCAATATTCATAGGAACACTCCTTTAGTAAAAGTTATTTGGACACAAAATTCTGAATCTTATTAAAAAATCTTTTGAATAGATTTTGTTTTTCTCTCTTTTTATCCGCTTCATTTCTGAGCATATTTAATAAACTCATCACTGTAATGGAATTCGGTTGTCCAAAAAAATTTGGAACAGGATCGGTCACTAAAAATGGTTTCGCTGTTCGAACAGGTGAAGAAAAAATTTCCTGAGCAAGAGCGCTCAGACCATAGATCCGACTTGCGCCCCCGCTCAGAATAACATTATCAATATGGGTCACATGATTTTTGTTCAGTCTCTCGAGAATGAGACTAAAAATCTCTTCCAAGCGAAGAGTCACAATATGATTCATATACGAAAGAGTCTCTGAATTCACAATTAAATTCTGAGTAATCGGCAAGCTAAATTCTTTTTGAGAAAAATCTAAAGTATTCGGACAGGTTGCTAAGGAAACATATCTGATCTTTAGAATTTCTGCGGTAGATGCTGATATAGAGAGACCTAAGGCTAAATCTGTTGTCATTTGATCGCCACCAATCGGAAGCGAACCGATCTGCTCTACGCCTTGAGGAGAAAAATAAAGCCATTTTGTTGTCCCGGCACCTAAATCAATGACTAAAGTTTTTTGCTTTTGTTCTTGTAAATCGGTAACAATTTGTGAAATGGCTAAAATATCGCAGTATAAATAAGCCTGCACAGACTCTAACTTGTTCTGCAATTTGTAAAAGAATTTCTCTAATGCTTTATCATGATTCATTAAATCATGAGAATTTGAAAAAATCCGATTTTGAGAAAGATATTGATGGCTGAGTGCATCACTCACATAATGAGCAGGAATATTAATTGCTAAATAATCAACATAATCACATTGTGCCTGCAAAAGAGCCTGTTCCCAACAAGATTGAATCAGTTTAAAAATTTTATCATCATCTTCATAAAAACTTTTTTTCATATACGAATTTGGGCATGCACTCCATCCTAAAATTTGCCACTTGTCGGAAAAAGGCACACCTAAACAAACCCGAACACCACAAGTCCCTATATCAATTGATCCGCAAACATAAGGATGAATAGGGGCTGTAGCCATAAAAATTTAAAAATCGCTCAATAATACCTAAAAGTTTAGCAGAGACTATAAAAATTGAGTCGCTTAAGAACAGTGACTCAAGATGACAGAGGAAAAATTTTCTCGCGTATTGTACACTGCCTGAAAGAAATGCTGATCAGAAAAAAGATGTTGATTTATACTGTGTATGGAGCGATTTGTAGTTTTTTTTATCATGAAGCGCTAGTCCGATTAAAGACCAAACAAACAGAGCTTGTACTTTCTCTGAGCCTAGCACTCGTGCAGCTGTTGATGTTAGCCCTGATCCAACGCACAGAAATGGCAATGATTGGACATTATGCCTCATGTCTACTCCTTTGTTGTGTTTGGATGTGTTGCGGTTTATCAAAAATCCTCATCATCTTGATATCACTCATCACAGGGCTGAATTTTTATGAAAGACTCTTTCCTTTATTCACAGAACCATCTTTTATCGTATTGATCGGATGGTTTGTATGGTATCTCGTATGCGTGTTTTTTATTTTACATGCAGTAAATCGCTCTATATTTTTTCGATCTCAGGAAAAAGAAACTCCTGGTCTATCGTTTATCTTTCAAGGTTTTTTATTTCTTGCACTATCTAGAACCATCTTAGGTGATGATTTGCTCATTCAAAAAACATTTTTAAAACAACTCGCCTCTTTGAATTTTGGATTTTTAGCCGTCTATGCAGTGGGACATGCACACCCTGCTTATTATAAAATGCCAATGACTCCTGCGATCATCAACCTCACTGTATGTCTTTTTCTTCTCAAAACTTCTTTATGGGCCTGGGGCATTGTCTTGTTATGTCTCGTTATACTCAAAAACTCTTTTCTTGATCATATCATTTGTCCAAAAATTTACAGTCTATCTATCAAACAAGCCACATCTTACTTTGCAGAAGCTTTCATAATGCTGAGTCTATATATGGTGCTCAGATCGCCTATGATTTTAGAGAAATATGAGCAGATGAGCTCTCTATTACAAGAGTTCTCCATTCTTTCCTAATACGTATCATCTGATTTTGAGCAAGATACAGTCCTAGCTCTCCCTGATGAAAAGCGACCGGATCTTCTAAAAAAACCGATAACTTACACAAAATGTTCATCCAATCATACAACTCTTTTTCTTCAAAGTTAATGTCTGAATCATACAAATACAGTGCTGGCATATTTTGTTTTTTTTGCCCTGGAGGATATAAAGAAAAAAAGATGTTTTTCGTATAAAATTTAGAAAGATATTGATAAAGAAGCTCTCCATTACGAGCCCCACCTAAAAATGCCAAACCATAAGGCAACGTTGCTGGTTGAGAAATATACTTAGAATCAGGCAAAATTTTTCTAAACAACATGTCACGTTGAGGCTGGTTCACAAGGGCGCTAATGCCTAAGTCCGGTGAAAACGGGTCGATATAATAGGCTTGTGGTAATGCTTTCAATAAATGAACATAATCAGCTGGAAGCTCTTTGGGATTATAAAAAATATAATATGGAACAATTGGATTGGAATCGTAAAGCAAACTCAGCGTATAGGACCATGTATGATTCATCATCAAAAAATCATTTTTACGATGTTTTTTAAAAAATTCAGGCTGGGTCTGCAAAGTCCCTTTTGATGTGATAAACCACAATTGTTCTAATGGTTTTTTAAGATGCAAAGTCAGAATATAATGATCTTTTGCAAGTTCTAAAATATCTTTTTGTATTACGTCTTCACGCAATACGATCTGTATTTTGTCAATATTCTGATTATGTGAAAAATGTTCAAGAATGACTTTTTGCTCAAAATCTGTCAGTGCACAATCTGTAAGAATCATAAGTTGCAACGAGCCCTCAACTTGCGCATGATGAGCACGCTCTAAAAGCTGTTTTTGATTCTCTATTAAACATTCTTCTTGTGGTGAAAGATCATGGACAGAGCGGATTCTCGACTTAAAAAGCGACTCTGTTAAAGACAAAGCTCTTTGATAAAAAGGTGTTTTTTTCTCCAAAATTAAAGGGTTTAATGCAAAAACACCTTGATTCCAATTCTGTTTCTTCTGCAAAAGCTGTGCTTTTAAAATGCGTGCATGAGTATGGTATAAACCACAAGCAGGATTCTCCAGTAATCCTTCATTATATTCATATGCCTGAGACCAAGTTTCATGATAATATAACCAATGTGCTAGAAAATTTTCGATTTCACAGGATTTTTCTCCATTTTGCTTGAGTAAGATTTCGACATCCTCAGTATCATAGAACAGAGATTGTTCAGATAAAAAATCATCTTGAGCAGTGTGAGCAAAAGAGATAATTAAAATTACAAAATAGGAATACCATGAATAACGATTATGGAACATTTTATCTTATCTCCATGCCAATAGGACACCCAGATGATCTTACTCTAAGAGCAAGAGAAGTGCTAGAAAAAACGCCTCTGATTATCTGCGAGGATACTCGCAATACGATGTTGTATCTCAAAAGCCAAAAATTGCTCACAAAACAAAAACTCATCAGAGGCGATGCGTATAAAGAGCATGAGATTTGTGAGTACGTTTATCATCATTTAACTCAGGGCGAAAATGCAGCATTAGTCTCAGATTGCGGGACACCTGCTATCTGCGATCCAGGAGCTGTGATTGTCTCGTATTTACGAAAAAAAAATATTCACATCTGTGCCTTACCTGGAGCCTCCGCCTTAACTACTTTTTTAAGCTTGTGTGGATATACAAAATCTCAATGGCATTTCTTAGGATTTCTACCCCGTAGCACGGGAGAACAAGAGGAATATTTTCAAAAAATGCAAGAAAATGGCGGGCTCTGGATTGCCTTTGAAAGCCCACATAGAATTTTAGAAACGATCAAATTTTCTGCAAAATTTTTTCAAACTTATCCTGAAACACTCATCCGTATTGCCAAAGAACTGACAAAAAAATTTGAAACCTATCTCCAAGGAACACCGCAAGAGATTCTATCTTTCTTAGAACAAAATCCAGATATGATTCGTGGAGAATGGATTATTGCTTGGGAGTGCACGCCTCAAAAAAACTCTACTTGGCATAAGGCAGCCTTATCTCTTGCACAGGACCTAGGAGATAAAAAAACCGCGAATTGGATTGCAACACATTTTGGAGTTTCAAAAAATAGCGTTTACAGCTATCTCATTGAAAAAAAGAAAGAGAAAGATATTGGAATCAGCAAAATTTAAAAAATTCTGCTGATTCCTAGACAGAACAATTCTTTCAGATTTGCTCTCGATAAAAGGTGCCCTCTTTTCTATCCACCACATCAAAACCATTTTTCTCAATCAGCTTTCTGAGATCGTCAGCACGCTGATAATCTTTTTGACTTTTAGCAACAAGACGCTCTTGCGCCAAATGCTGCAGCGCTGGATCTAAAGATTCCAAGCCTAAAAGTGGTCGATACATTTCCTTTAAATTAATACCCAAGATCTCGTTGAACCACTGCAATAAAGTCGAAAGAATCTGTGTACGGCGATCGTCTGAATACAATTTTAATAAAGCCCATTGTGATTGAAATTCAGTAATGGCCAAAGGAGTATTGAGATCATCGGCCAACGAGCGATTGAGCGCCTCCCACACCAGCGTGTCTTTGTTTTGTTGGCTAGGCAGCTCAAAGGGATAATAATCCTGTATACTATCTAAAAAACCACGAATCGCGCTTTGAGCTTGAAGCACTCTTTGCTCCGTCCAAGGTAAAGGCTGACGATAATGTGTCATCAAATATAAATAACGCAATGTTTGCGATGACAAGGCTTTCAAGGCATCTGCAAGATAAGTAAAATTCCCTAAAGATTTAGCCATTTTTTCATCATCAACTGTCACAAAGCCAATATGCATCCAACACTGAGCAAGCGGATGATGAAAACAGCTTTCTGATTGCGCGATTTCATTTTCATGATGAGGAAATTTCAAATCCATCCCACCAATATGCAAATCTAAAGAATGTGAACAATGACCAGAAATCATAGCTGAACATTCAATATGCCATCCAGGTCTCCCCTTCCCCCAGGGACTGTCCCAACTTAATGAATCATCGTAGACCTTTTTCCATAGCACAAAATCACAGTGATGCTGCTTCAATTCATCTGTTTGGACACGTGCCCCAGCATTCAGCTGTTCAAGATTTTGATGTGAAAGCTGTCCATATTTTTCAAAAGAATGCACGGAAAACAAGACATCGTCTTCAGAAATATAAGCGTGCCCTTTACTCAACATCATTTCAATCATCGAGATCATTTTTGAAATATATTCTGTCGCTCTTGGCTCTGAATCAGGAGCTAAACAATTTAAGTTAAGCAAATCGTGATGCATGGAGCGCGTGTATTCCTCTGTAACCAAACGAGGATCGCAGGTCAGTGCTTGAGCTTTTTTAAGAATTTTATCATCAACATCAGTGATGTTTCTAATAAAATACGGATTGTATCCACGATCTCTCAAAAACCGATACAAAACATCCTGGACAACAAAAACGCGTCCATGTCCCAAATGACAATGATCGTAGACAGTCACACCACATGAATAAGCATGGAATTTTTCTGACCTTTTATCAAAGGTATGCCAGTTTTGTGTCAAAGAATTATAGATTTTTATCATAAAATAGCTTGCAACCTTGTTTTTAAAATTTCAGGATCTATATACTGATACATTGGTTCTAAATGTGGACCTTCAGCTTTTCCGGTCAAGAGATAACGAAGCGGATAAAAAGCTTTTTTTCCTTTTATTCCATTCTGTTGCAGAACATTTAAAATCTCGGCCCATGGTTGTCCAATTTTTTGATGAATTTCAGAAATCAGATCTGGATTCCAGCCGTATTGAGAAAAATCAAAATTTTTCAAATCAACCGCCTGGGCTGTATGTAAAATTTGGTACCACATATCAAGATCTGCGAGAACTAATATCTCTGAGGCAACAATTTGAGAAAATTGAGAAAGATTCCGCACTGTCTCGGATCTTAAATAATCAGAAATCACTTGATTCCACTCATCCAATGAACGCAACATTAATGCTTTCTTTTGCCAAAAAAGCAGCTGTGCGGGATCGAAATGTGCCGCACTCGCTGAAATATGATCTAAAGAAAAATGCTGCGCCAACGCATCAAGAGACAACAGTTCCTGTGATTCAATATGATGCCCTAAACGAGCACAATAATTATTAATCGCATCGGCTGTATATCCCTGCGCTAACAACTGTGAAATGGCAACCGAACCATTACGCTTTGAAAGTGGCTTGTGATCGTGTCCTAAAATTAAAGGAAGATGACCGTACGAAGGCTCTTTCATGCCCAAGGAACGTAATAAGGCGAGTTGTCGCGGTGTATTTGTCAGATGATCATCCCCTCTCAACGCATGCGTCACTCCGGACAAGGAGTCATCCATCGCATTAGAGAAGAAAAAAGTAGAATCACCATCAGATTTTCTCACAACAAAATCGCCAATATCATCACCGAAAAAGCTTTTCGGTCCTAAAACGAGATCTGTCATCTCGATCAGGGGTACCTGAACTGAAAATCTTAAAACTGATTCTTTACCCTGCGCGCGCAAAGCTTTCTTTTGCTCTTCGCTCAAATGTCTACAACGACCACTATATCTCGGCGGTTTTTTTTGAGCCAGCTGCACCTTTCTCTCTAGTTCAAGCTCTTGAGCAGTACAAAAACACTCATAAAGCTGCCCGCTTTTATTAAGTTCATCAAGAATTTGATTATAGATCTCATTTCTTTTTGATTGATACCAAACCTCAGATGAATCAAATTGAATCCCCATATCACGCAAATCACGAAATAATCCTTCCACATAATCATCCTGTGATCTCGCTGAATCAGTATCTTCGATTCTCAGCAGAAATCGACCTTGATGTTTCAATGCGTAAAGATAGGCCCATAATGCTGTGCGATAATTACCAAGTGTCATATATCCTGTGGGGCTGGGAGCAAAGCGTGTAACAACACGAGAAGAAGAGAGCATATAAATCCTCAAAATGATATAAAATCGTTTTAAAAAAAGAAAAATCTGTTAACTCAGACTATTATCGACCTTTTTTTCCACGATGTCTATAAGCCTTTTATCTACAAAAGCAGCCAAGGGTAGCGAGGATCTCTGCTGTTTCATATATCAATCGATAGATGAATTTTCACAAAACAACAAAGATCTCTATACTAAAAAAAATTATTTTTTTCATCATGAGCTTGAAGGCCATTTATTTTATCTCTGATCTCCACCTGAGTCATGAAGGAAGAATGTCTATCAACACTCATCCCTTTTATATCTTTCTACAAGATATTAAAAAAAAAGCACACGCCCTCTATATTCTAGGAGATTTATTTGAATGCTGGTGGGGAGACGATCACCATAATCATAACTATCAGCAATGGGAGCAATGCTTTGTAAACTGCCCATTCCCTATTTATTTTTTACCTGGTAATCGAGATTTTTTATGCTCTAAAAAATTTTTCGAAAGAAGCGGGCTCAAACCGATCACTTCTGGTGCTATTGTCTTTTGGGGTAATGATAAAATCGGACTTTTACATGGCGATGAGCCCGGTCTGGAAGATTATCCCTATCAATACCTTCGTTACATTTTGAGACATCAGATTTTTATGAAATTTTTTAATTTCCTTCCCGTAAATCTCAGAAAAATTCTTTGGACAACAGGGCGCAAGTATAGAAAACAACAATCCGCAGCGATCGGACAAGAAAAAAATGTTCCAATCAATCATACCCTGTGGCTGAAGAACTATTTCCCACAAACAAAACCAAATATTCTTATTCATGGCCATTTACATAAAAAAATCAAAAGACAAGAACAAGATTATTTGCGATACCAACTGAGCTCTTGGGATGATGGATCGATTCATTATTTAAAAATAGACTCCGACAGTTCGATTGATTTTTTATAAAATCAAAATGCAAAAGAAGACCACTTTGAAATATTCGGCCAAAAAGTTTGAGTTTTATTTTGCAAGCGATTCCATAAATACTGAACAGGTAACATATCAATATAATACAAAACACAAGAATAAATACGAGATTTTTGAAGCATTTTATCTACAGATAACGGTGTGATAGAGAGGCACAATACGATTAAGCTAATATATAAAACGCCCTGAGCCAGCCCGATCATAGCCCCCAGCACACGATCAAGCACCGTTAAAGAGGTCATTTTCAATCCTAATTGTAAGGAAAAAAAGACTGCATTCCAAAAAGGATACAAAATAATCGCTATAAGCAATGATATCACCCAGTAAGGCAATACGCTTTGCGAGGATGAGAACAATAATGGCATCAAAATTGGCACAAGAAAAAATACCAATACAGATGTGATAAGGGGGATAAAAGATCTCATCTGTGCAAGAATACCTCTGTAGCCTCCCTTAAAGGAGCAAAAAATGACTATGGAAATAAAAATGCAATCGATGATATTTAACATGCATAACTCTTTCGGGCTAAGCGAAATTTCTTCAACCATCCACAAAGCACAGATACTAATTGAGATCGTGGCACTATCTGATCGATAAATCCATGTTGAAGTAAAAATTCACTTTTTTGAAAACCATCTGGTAATGTTTTAGCGACTGTTTGTGCAATTACTCGAGGCCCTGAAAAGCCTATTAAGGCACCAGGCTCAGCAAGATGCAAATCGCCCAAACTTGCCAGAGAAGCAGTGACTCCTCCCATGCACGGCGATCCTTGTATCACGATGTATGGCAGACGCGCTTCAGCCAGCAAAACTAATGCTGTTGCTGTTCTTTTCATCTGTAGTAAAGAATATAACCCTTCCTGCATTCTTGCACCTCCGCTACTTGCGTAACAAATCAAAGGTAGACCTTGAGCAAGAGCAGTACGGACCCCTACTAAAAACCTTTCGCCCACCGCAGAGCTCATTGATCCAGCAATAAAATCAAAATCAAAAATTGCAAAAACAGCTCTATCTCCTTGCAGAGATCCGACAAAAACATTTAAAGCCTCAGTTCTTTTTGTGCTTTTTATCGCGCTTTCTAAACGAGATGTATACGACTTTTGATCAAAAAATTCCAACCAATTTTTAGCATGGTGATTTTCACCTAAAATTTCTTCGACATGATCGCACATCAAAGAAACTCGCTGTGCAAAAGGTAACTTGTCATGATACTCGCAAGAAGGGCAGACTTCATATAATAAGGCCCATGTTTCTTTAGAGGCTAAAAAATTGCACTGAGGGCATATTTTAGCAGGAGTCTGCGAATTGAGACTCCTTTTTTTTACTTTTAACGAAGAAACAAGCTGCTTCATAATAAACTTCCTGCATTATACAACAATAAAGAACATCGGGGTCGCATCATCTGTACTACGAATTGTTGTCGTAAAATCAGATGGCTCCATCCCATAAATATCAGCAATATAATAATCATGTCCAGCATATTTAACATAAACTTCTGTAGCGCTTGAAATGCCGCTATTTGCAAGAGGATGAAAAATATCACTATTTGAAATATCCTCTAAATAAATGACCCCAGGAGCTTGAGAACTTGCCGTATTAAAAATTGTTCTTTCTTCTAAAGGAACGCCCAAATCATTTAGCAAGCTAGACAGGTCGATTTTGTCTGGTTTTGAAAAAAAGTAAATAATATCTCGATGAGATGGGCAGTCTGGCAAGACACCATCTAAAGAATAATGGATGACATCATACCCGCTGTTAGAATACAAAGGGCTGACCGAGCCTGAAGAAGATCCTGATACTCCGCCAGCACTGAAAATCGCAGGAACCAATCCACTCGGCGTTTGATTCATAAGACGGAACACATCACTGTCTGAAGCGATTAAGGCATTACCTGCTTCAACAAGCATAGGGGCTGTTGTTGCATTTACAAAATGATAACCCTGCAATGCGACAGAGCTTGCAAGTAAAATAACGCTACTTCCATACCCACTATAAATATGATTATTTCCTGGTCCAGCGACGACCAAACAGCCCACATTAGTGTTGAAATCAACCGCATTTTGATTCAAAAGGTCAACTGCACCATTTAATAATCCATTGTGAGTAAAGAAATAATCATCTCCAGCGCCACCAACAAGAACATCACGCACTGCAAATGTTTGAATAGAGCTTCTGTCATTATATCCCAAGGTTTCTGATACACCTGTTCCAATGGAAAAATCTGTTTGTAAATTCAGATAAACCGGCGCATTTGCAGCTGCACCCTGCAAACCTCGACCAGCAATAAGAAAATCAGATCCAGCACTCCCCACAAGAAAATCGAAATTACGCTCTGAACCAACATAGGTCACTGATCGAGAGGATAGATACGAGACTGTCCCATAATTGAAATATTGACCACCATCATAAGTATTGTAATTCACCCTAGAGGACTGATTAATAATACTAAAGCTCGAAGAAGTCAGATCAGTCCTTGCAGATTTTGTATAATATTCCAAAATATTATACCCCAAATCTGTCGTGCTTCCGCTTTGAGGCGCTCTAGACCATGTAAACATCATTTGAGACAGCTGAGGAGACTGAACAAGATAATTTTGGTGATCTGAGCCGACACCAGTAATAAACGCACTATAAGCGTTACCGATTGAACCGACATTTTGCAAATATTTCGAAACAGAAAATTGCGTTTGCGAAGTGCGGGTTGTGTAGTCAAAATTTGCAAAAATCGGATTGGTCAACAAACCGGAAGAAAGAAAATAATGATCGGCGCCTGTAAGTTGGACAATATCATTCGGATTAATAATTTGCTCAAGCTGATCGTCAGTTGGGTTAATTAAGGACGACGGAATAGGTCCAGGGGACAGATCTGTATTCTGCGGATAAGAAACTGAGATCAACTGAGCATTCACAAATCCAAAATTTGTCAGACCGACAAGAGATCGCGTTTTATTCAGATCATAAGAAAAAAGTAAATTGTTCGCATAGAGATCGGAGCCAAAACCATCTTCAAAATCTTTTGTCATAACAAAATAGTCTGTTCTTGGATTTGTGAGACTATAAGATTTAGAGCTCAACGTAATCGTATCAATCGCGCTATTTGCTTGAGGATCTGTGACTCCAAATGTTGTGGCTATGGTTTGTCCATTCGTACTGAGTGTCGCAAAGAATCCTGTTAACATACTGTATTGATTAATTTTATCAACAACAGCTGAAGCATTCATACCTGTGGTCAGAGGGATTGTATAAACATTATTCGCACCCTTTGGTACCAAAACCAAGTTCGTACTTTGAGCCAAAATTCTGCTTGTTCCTTGGAGTAGAGTATTCAATGCATTTGTGAGATTAGTACCATCGCTGGCTTGCAGTGGATACATATTTTGGACAATCCAATCGCTCCCATCATTTTTAGAAATGAGCTGAATATCATAAGGATTGTCTGTTGGAATATTCACAACAACTGTTAATCTTCTCGCATTATAAATATTTCTATTTTGATAAGCGACAGTCATGCCCAATTTAAAGGTTCCTCTAGGAGAAATAAAATAATGCGGATCTTGATCAAAACGCGAATAAGTTTGCAAACTATCTACACCTAAAGACGTGACAGTCGTATCCAAATTCGGATCGGGCTGCAAACCTACAATAAAGACCATTGAAGGCAGAACGGTTGCATTGCTATCACCGCTAATCTGATAAAATCCATTGATGACATAATCAGCATCAGCTCCATAAGGGGGCATAAAAAAGATCTCTGTAAAAGGCCTTGGATCGATAGCCGGTGTTGTAATGAATGCATTTTGCGTTTTAATCCACTGATTCATATTGTTTTCTACTGTATTGATTCCATCTTGCACTTCTAGCAAAAGATCAGAGAGATCGTACATTTCAAAAAATGCAGCAGCTGGAGTACTGCTATTCACCGATCCATTTTGTACATACAAACTCAAAGGCGCGCTGGAGCCAGTTTTAGAGAGAAAATTCTGACCTGCAAAGTACGTATTGAGCGCGGACGTTGTCAGTGTATTCGTCAACCAAGATTTTCCAATTGTATCAGACGCATATTTCGTAATATCATTAATTGGCTGTGCTGAAGGACTCCACATATTTGAATTCAGACCGCCTCCAAGATTTTTCAACTCGATCCAATCGAGATATAATGAATCAGCACTACTAATATCAGAGTTTTGCGGTATAGTTCTTGGATGCACCAAAGATTGGATGCCATTAGTTTGCACTGCGTACATATCTAAATCGACTTGTGTTGCTTGCACAAGCTGATAAGCAGAGAGCAAGGTATCATAGCGAATATATGCGTCTATGATTCTGTTAGATTGATCATCTAAATGCGTAACAGCATACCATATATTGGGAACAGCTCTCACTCCGCTCAAAAGAGTGGCCTGAGCTAGATTCCCGTTATTACTGACACGATAATATGTTAAGGATTGAGACTCTGCACTTGTGAGCTTAATAAGAGGAGTCGCATTCGTAAACAATGTTTGCGGATACCAAAAATAGATCCCATGGCCAAAAGCTTGTACTGGGTTGGTTTGATGCACAGAAATTTGTGCATTTGTAGCATCATAATCTAACCACAGTCCTGAAACTGAAGAAAGCTGATTGAACCGTGCGACATATGTTTTCAGATAATCTGCATTGCTGACTGTATTTTCAATATTTAAATCAACAGAAAGACTATTGAGATAGAATTGCCCTAAAATTTTATCAAATAAAAGACGAGAAAATTGTCCAGATATATAAAAGTCTCTAAGATCGATTTTATCTATAAGTCCTAATTGCGCAGAAAGATTTAAAGCGCTTTGAACTTGATCTACAGTGATGGGTCCCGCAAATTCTGCCTGATGATTCTGACTGTACAGAGCGATAGCATCCAATAATTCCTGGTCTCGATAAATCTTAGTCCACATTTCTATGAGAAATTTATTTAATGACACCTCAGTATTATATAGACATCCTGCATATTTATTATAAAAATATGCAACAGCAGCAGGTGAATTAAACCATGAATCTTTCCAGCGATCGTAAATATATTCCAAAGCAGAACCAGTAATAGTTCCCGTAGAAATAGCATCTTGAACTTTATTCGTTTTTTCCTGAGATCCAAAATTTGGGAAATTACTTAAATCACCCATCATAAATTGGATATATGATTTTCCATTTGCAACAAAAGAGATTTTCGATTCTTGTACAACACTATAATCGTCATAGCCCTTATTGTAGGCTTTATCATAAATCTCTAATAAGAAAGGAATCAAACTAAAACTGCTCGGCTTAATAGCATCAAACAGTTTCTTTTCATTTTGGATGATCGGCTGCCCATTAGCATTGACATAAGATATTGGATAGTAATCAATACTACTATGGCTGCTTAAAGTCAGACTGCTTGTAATTTCTTTATCAATAGAAGGAGATTGTGTTGAAGATATAATTTGCAATTGAGCATTCGCATCAATTGTTCCTGCGTTCAGACTGCCAGACAAAGCAAAAATGGTATCAAAAATTGGAATTTCGACTTCGATTTCTTCAACAAAATGCCTTGCTTTTTCTAAAGAGGTTTTATAAGTATTGAGCTGTGTTGTTGTGACTTCATTTTGATTTTTTGAAGGATCTTGAGGAAGAATAATCGGGCTTCGCTCAAATTGCGGGCTTGATGAATAAATTCCCGCTGTAGCTGCTAAAGAATTCAAAGACCAAGCCGCCTCTGTTGATGCATCACCAGAAGAAATCACTTTTAAAACACTTCCTACTGGAAGATTGCGCATATTTCCATCGCTATCGACATAATACAATCTCAATTTTAAAGTCACATCTTCATCACCTGAAAGATTTTCAATATAAAAATCAATTTTCAATCGAATTTTAAATATTCCACTTAAGCTTCCGTCTTTATTAGTTGCAACATCGAGCTGTTCTAAACGCACAGAAGGAACTTCTGCGGGCACGGTATCTTGAAGAAGTGGACTAATCGACCCTGCGTTAGCAATTCCCATACTAACAGCAGCAGTATTCACAATACAATCATCGAAAAACTTCCAAGGTGTGCCATTAATAACCAAGCTACCACTTAAACCATAAGATTTTGTGTTATAAGGAGCCAGCTTAATACCGATCTGCGTATAATCCAGATCAAGTAATTCTACCTGCTCATGTTGTAATTTTTGCAATTGCTCATAATACCCACCACTCGTTTGTAAAAGCATCTGTGCGAGAGCGGTTTGCTTGTTAATCAAATCAGCCTGCAATTGAGGCAAAATTGAATTATTCAGGTAGTCCATCAATTCTTGATAATAAGCCATTTGATAAACAAGACTGGAGGAATAAATCGGATTCAAATCTGGCGAAGGTTGTCGCACATCGTTATATGCGATTTGAGCATAAAACTTATATAAATCTGATCCTTGTTTCGCCTGATCGGACAGAAGATCATTAATTTTAGGATAGTATTGGGAATAGTATGTCTTCCCACCTACAGATCCAAGAGCTGTCTGCATAGTTTGAGATGTGGATAAGGTATATACAGTTCCAGCAATAGGCGAATATGTAGCTGTGGTTCCTGTAGTTGGATAAACAAAAGAAAAAGCCGAAATAGCGCCACTAGTTGTATCTACAGATTTTATGAGATAAACAGGATCTGAATAGAGCATTCTCATTAAATTAGAGTAATTTGCTGTTCCAGCAATATAGGGTCTTGCAAAATTATGAATCAATAAAGAATTTGTTGTCCCTGCAGGTACTGTCCACGCTCCCGCTGCAATCGAGCTCAATGCCTGATTCAAACTTTGTTCCAAGGCTGGTGCTTGATTTTGTGCCAAAGCTCCCATTGTGATAAAGTCTGTTTGGACTAAACTCGCAACTCTCTGAAGCTCTGACGATAAAGTTCTTCCCATCTGATGTGTTAAACAATACAGACGATAAGGAGCAAGATAATGCCTTGCGGAATAAAGACTTGTGAAAACCTGTTGATTGACTTCACTTGGGACAGTCAAATCAGGTAAGGTTGTATAAGCTGTGTTCTGTGCAAAAGACGCTGTTGACAGCCCTGCATCAATATCAGCAGTCAAATTACGATTAAACATTAATAAATGAGCACGCACCATATCGTAAGCTAACTGAATAAGCTGCCCTTTTTGAGCATACAAAGAAACTGGATTCGGTGCAGTGGAATTCAAAGGATTGTAATTTCCTATTTTTTGCAAAAAATCAACTCGTTGCATTTGATAAGAACTATTCCAAAGCAAAATAGGCCACGACATAGACCCACGTGATTCATAACCAGCAGCTTGCTGCACAAGAGTTCCAAAATTTGAGATCTGAGCTGCACTCCACTGAGAAAATGGATCTACCCATGCTGCAGAAGTCGCAGAACCCCAATAAGAAAGATTTTTAAAATTCTGATCGCTTAAAACAGAAAAGTTGGGATTACTTTTGAAAATCAGATTATATAAATTAGAAATTTCCCCAATTGTATTATTAGAAGCTGCGGTTGAACTTCTGGTGAACACAGGCTGTGACCTATCAAAAAACTCTCGATTTGCTGATAAAGTCGCAGAGCTTCCTAAATTCACATCCGTGGGCGTGACAGTGCCCTGTAGCACAATCGCTGCTGTTTTCCCCGATCCTAAACTTACAAATGAATCGATCGCTCTATTGTAAATGGTTGAATAACTCGTAGGTGCAGATAATTGTCCACGAAATACAAACGAAAACCTCATAATCGGTCCTGTCGGATCGAGAACCACATTGGTGCCAGACACAGTGTTATTATCATTATTGTTCAGAATTTGCGTCATCATAGTCTGATCAAAGGCTCTCATATTATATGATTGCCCAAAATCTGCACCGCTTAAAGTCGGCTGCACAGTCAGCTGAGGATTTAATGCCGCAAGATTAACAGGTCCAATATTGAAATTTGTGGAATAAGACTGAAAAGCACTCGCCAGATTATAGCCTTGATTATACAAAGTGCTGAACGTATCAAGATAGCCCATATTCATTTGTGTTACGAGTGGCGTTTTAATATTAGTGGACAATAAAGATATCAGCGATGGAGTTTGTGCGCTCAACGATTGTTTTGTAATACCCACGTAATCTTGATTTGAAGTGGATAAGGCAGAAATAAGAGCGTTATTACTATCAGCATTTGTTTTAGAGAGCCATGAATTTTGTAACCAAGACCCTAAACTTTGCGCATTAACAGTTTGTGCAGCTTTCAATCCGCTAATTGTTGTATCATCAAAATTGTTGAAAATGACAACTGGACTACTTCTTTTTGAATTGTAAAAATTCACTGCATAATCCAACCCAGCCCATCTACGTCTGTCTTTCAGATCGGGTTTGTAGCTATCTTCATAATATGTCCCGTGTAAATAAGTAGGATATGTTAAGGCCGCATCATTCTCATTATCAAAAGGATAAGTGGTATTGTTTTTAGAACTTTGATAACTCAAATACTCATGATCTGCAGGAAAAAGACTATTAATTAATTCAGTTTTTTGCAGATATTGTACATTCGTTCCTACATCAACAGTTAAAGTACTCCCTCTCGATGCAGCAGGAAGGGTCAATTGATTTGTCTTAAAATACAGTAAATTTTGATAATCAACATTAAGCCCTTGAAAATTATAAAAACTGCTAGGCATTGAAGATTTATAAGATTGTGTATTGTACACACTATTCGCTTGACTAAATGCAGTCAAGGTTCCGTTTCTCTCAATAGGTGTAGAACTCGTAACTGTATTAAGATGCTCAGCTAATGATGCAAAATTATGTCCTGCCAATTGATAAGCCAATTCTGTATTTTGTAAATTTGGGTGAGATTTGAACAGAATATCCATTTTGGCAATATTCCCAGCAAGTGATTGCACCCCAAAAGCCAAATCCTCTCCTAGATTATTGTATCTAACCGCAACATTTAAAGTAGGCGCTGTCGGCTCTGATAGTAATGAAGTTTGACTATATGATCCATTAACAGTTTGAATAGAAATAGCTTCTATTTGTGCAATTTGCTCACTTGTTAAATTGAAATTGCTTCTTAAAAAAGAATCGATAGTTACGCCAGATCCTACTGAAATTACCGATGGAAAAGTGATTTTTGTATAAAGCTTTCCGACGTCTGCGAGAGTTCCAGAGGTAGAGGTATTATGCACTCCAACAAGAAACTGAGAAGTGTTATCCACTAAAGGTGCTGTTGTTGTCGGCTTGAGATGTATGAGAGGCGCTTTAGATAAAAAGGCTGCAATTCCGCCTGCAGAACCCATCGAAGGAACAATTTGATTTATTTGAGAAATTAAGCTGGAGTACAAACTATTTCCTGATAAATACGATTGAACTGAAGAGATGTTCACTTGACTATAATTAGAAGAAACCTCAGAAGAATTGATCCACGGCTGAATATAGGATTGATATGAACCAATCAATGGATACTGTGATGGGGCAATACCATCTATGAAAGAAAACGTGGGGGTAAAACCCGATTGAATATTATCTAAAATCAGAGCCTGATAAGTTTGTCCATTTAGATAAGCGACAATATTTGGATCTCGAGTCAGAAGAAAGAAATCAACATTTTCATTTTTTATATTCGTCTGCACTGTAGGAGGAGTGTATTTGTAGACTGCATGATAAGGCAGAAACGCTCCAGTTGAGGATCCAATACGGAGATTTGTAGAATTCGCAAGAACAAAAGAGTTGGTTAAAATTAAAGCAGAGGTATTAGCTCCTGTTGCCGTGATACCAGCATTCAATGTTGAATATCCTGCAGCTACAATTTTCGTTCCATTCAAAAAGACGTCTCTTGTCACACCTGCAGAGAAAAACGCATAATTATCAAAAGCATACTGACTTTGCAAGCTTAAAGAGCTTCCGATTGTTGAAATCAGCGTACTCCCTAATCCTACTGGTGCAGTTGAGCCCTGACCAACATTCTTAGTAATAATCAGAGGATGACTATCAAGAAACACACTGAGTAACATCTCAGTTCTATTTGTATTCATCACAGTGGCCAAAGGATCGTTCTGTGTTGAAAGCAAATTCGATAAAATATTTTGTGTATTCCCGTAAAGATAGGATAGAGTATTATACTCACGTAAATCACTGAAAAATTGACTTTTTAAAGCGAGTGCTGTGGTATCGAGATTTTTCTTTTGAGTAACCAATGAAGATATCAGATTGTTTTGCGTATTGAGATCATTTTGTGTCGCCTGTAAATTTTGCGTATTGACCAAAAGTTCTTTTCTGATTCCAACAACTTCTTCTCTAATATCATTAATTGCTTTTTGATATTCTAAAATTAAAGCATTTCCGCCTGATTGTGCGGCGTTTGCTGCTGCCATAGCGACCACATTCGCCTGATTCATAAACAAGCGATATTCATCAGATCCATTTTGATAACGTTGGGCATTCCAATGTATGTAAAAGTTTTGCAAATCAGCTCCTGTAAGCACATAATTCACGCAACTATTGAGTTGTGCGTCACTGGGAGCTGATTGAACACCTCCTGAAGAGGTTGTTGAAGCTGCAGGATTAACAAGTTTAAATAGACCTTGATCACCTATCAATTGCGGTAAAAATATTTGGCCTATAAAATAATCCTGTCCCCCAGCAACAGTGATCACAAGGGCCATTTGACTCCAAATATCAGAACGCAATCTTCCTCTTTCGTCGTAAACATATGGTGTTAATTTTTCAAAAGCGTCAGATAAAGGAATCAGTGTCACGGTTTTATAAAAATCCGGTCCCACATCAAAACCAGAAGACTTATAACGCACCAAAGATGTAACACCGAAATCTTGATTTAAACTTTGAGAATCTTGAGGATACTCAATTGTACCGCTCGATCCTGTACCGAAATCCACTACAAGTTTATCTGTGGTTTGGCTTTTCTGTGAAACAGAAGATGCAATTTCTATCAATGATGTTGTTTGTGTATGCATTTCAATATTAATACTATTGAAATATTCATAAAGATCTTGCGATTCACTCGTATCCTTAGCAAGTACAATAGAACCGGGCAACTGAGAAACGGGATAAACAAGCACAAGCTTATCGCTATTTGGACCAGGCGCAAAAGATGCTAAAGAACGTAAAAAAGTGATTGTATTAGCATCTTGATTCACCTCACTTGCAGTCCAGCCGTCTAACAAATTCTGATTGTTTGCGGATGGTAATACTGAAAAAGAGGATATTTTAATAGGATAACTTTTTGTAACCGAAGTGACATTCTGTGTTTCCATAAGCAAACTATCGGCCTGTGGTTTCACAAAAGCTTTTTGACCTAAAATATCTTTTGGAGAAATTGTAAGTAAAATTGTACTCTCTTGTTGATTTTGAGCAGGCACATCAAAGTTTAGCTCTATCACAAAATAAACATTTTCACCAAATTTATAAATAGTAGAGTTTTCAATAGATTTAAAATATGATTCATTTGCCGCTTCAGCGGATGCACTTACAGTCTCTGCACTGAGCTGTGGTCGAGAAATATTGTCATATCCTAAAGAAGCTAATTTGTATGGATTAAATAATGAAACATAATTTTTCATGATCACGGGATTTGTCTCTGAGAATCCATAAATCACCTGATCCACCAAAACAAGATGTTCTTTCAGATAAGCCTGTAAATTTTGTTGCGCTGTATATTGCACATCATAGCTATAAACACCCGCAAACCCTAAAGGCGCAGAAATTGTAATATAATACGGAGATTCCATCCCGTCTGCTTGCTCTTGCAAATACCAATCATTAAATGCCCCCATTAAGTTCTCGCCGGATAGTGCATAGCTTAAAAATGAGGCACCAGTCGGATCAAGATTTGTATTTTTCGTTTGCTGTAATAAATTCAGTTCATAGTGCGATTGAATCTGTGGATATCCATCTTCTAAAGGATTGAATCCTTTAAAGTGAAGATAAATCACCTCTTGTGCTATCTTTTCAATATTGTAAAAATTTTCATTAAAAGTCGATGTTTTGTGCAAATCAAGCAATTCTCTGAAAACAGGTGCAAGATCGATAGATTGATAGCGGTTAGTGAAATCCTTATTGCCGTTCACAGTATTTAAAGGGTCGACAATTGTATTGTAATTTTTTAAAAGTATATTGATATTTTGCACCAAATCATACAATGACGAATCATTCAGAATTCTTTTTGCATTAAAATATCCGAACCAAGCTGCGCTCATGGAACTATGAGATCCAGAATTAGTAAAAACTTGCAATAGAGGATCCTGATAATTTTGCCCAATAGAGGAGATTTGAGAACACTGCGGTAAGACAATTGGGGTTTGATACTCTACAAGAATTTGATCTTTGAGCTGATCTTGATATCTTGTCCATGTAATTAAATCACTTTCTGTGGGCATCACTGGAAACAGAGGCCATAAGGCAGCATTTATATTTGAAAGTGCAGATGGATTTTCTGCATCTGCAGTGATGATCACAGAAGAGGAATTCACTTCCAAATAATATTGACTTTGTATAGTTTTTTGACCGTTTTTAACAATCACTAAATCGATTTTATAAATATTCCAACTCGGTACAACAGACGAAGCAGGATCACTCGCCCTATATACCTGATACGAATAAACAGATTGATTATCTTTTACATAGGGCTCAAAATTATAGTCAGCAACCACAACATAATCGAGCGCTTGCAACGATGCGTCCGTGAGAGCTAAATTGTATGTTGCTTGATCGGGCGTACTGCCAAATACTCCTAAAGAAACACCATTCAGTTGGAAGGTTTTTTCAGGTTGAATCGTATAGACCATCCATGATTCCGGTAAAATGAGATATTGCTCTTTCAGCTCTGCAAAGAGATCTGAAATTTTTTTACACACATCATTTAAAGACTGATTGTTTTGTAAAGCATTATCAATCACAATCGTTTGATTTTGGTAAACTAATGAATCCATTGAATCCAAGATAGATTGAGAATAGCTCTGAATAGCCAAATCTGAAGACTGCGCCAAGCTTGAAAGTTGTCCTTGATATACAAAAAAATCATTTAATGTTGCGGGAACAGTATTAAGATTAAATTTTGCCAAATACAGCTGTGAATAGTCATCATAAGATAAATTTGAAAAGCATAAATCATTATCTTGCACCGTATGTTGAATTTGTGTCGCAAATCCTTTACGCGCTTGCAAGATCAAATCACCATTATCCAGAATATTCGCACTCAGATCTAAGTTAGGATTTTGAGCGACATAATTATTAATCTTATCTGCAATCAATCCATTAATATTCCCTGCAGTACTGCGATTACCGAGATCAATAATAAATTTTTGATTATTTTGAGTCACAGTGCAAATGCCCAAATTTTTACCTAAAGGAACAGATACGCTCTCAATCAATCCTAGATCTGCTTTTTTCAAGTCAATCAACTGGGCCGCAACGAGTCGATGCATCGGCTCTAACAAATAAGATTGATCAGAAGATACAAGATTCGAAGAATTAGAAAAATCACCATCGAGACTCGAATAGACTGTCATTTTTGAGTCAAAAGCAACAGATTTAAACATTTGATTTAAGTAAAATTCTTTTTCCTGCTCAGTAACAAGGCCTGCATAATGGGCTTGAGATTCTCTAAGCAAGGCCCCTATATCCAGAACAAATTCAATGCGGTCAGTCAATTTTTGCTCAATACCTGCTGGAATTTCTCTTCTAAAAATGAAACCTTGTGTTTTAACATCGTCTAAAGCAAGCTCTGTATTGGTTGAAATCACTGACCATTGTCCTGACGATGATTTAAAACTTGCCTGAATGCTATGAATCGGTATCGATTTACTATATCCGTCAAATTTTATTTCAACAAGATGGGAACTTGGATTCGTAATAGTACCGGGATCTAAGCTGATATCACACACAATTTTCATTAATCCATTCAAATTTCCGGAGCTATTTGTAAGGTAATAATGCTCGATTTCATATTGTGCTTTTTCAAAAGCAATAGGGACATCAATGACTTTCATAAATTGTTGATAAAGAATTTCTATGTTTTGAGAACTAGAAGAGCTGCTCGTGTTATTATACGAACCAACGAGAGTAACGTTCAGATCATCAGCATCAAAAGGACTGAAAACAACAAATAAGCTTTTATACAATGACGAAAGAGCATTGTTTTTATATTGCTCATAAAGTTTTTGCAAATGAGAGCCAGTTAATATATTTCCTGCACTTGTAAAACGATATGCATCTAAATCTTTATTAATCACTCCTGTATCCACATCGATATAAGCTATGGATAGTTTTTTTGAATTAAACTCAGAAAGTGTTAATTTCGCATTTGCAAAAAAATCTGTTGTAATTTTTTTTGTCAACCTGGATGATGTCACACCCTGAAGAGACTGGCTTAAACTTTGATCCAGTTGTTGCATAAACAAAGCAAACTGCCCTTCTAAAACATCTATTCTATAAAATCCTTGATTTTCAATGTATAAAACATTTCCCTCTTCGATCATATTGAGATAGCGAATATCGGAGATATCGGAATGTGAATTTAAATAACCCGTATAATCATTGATGTTATTGAAAGGACTATACAAAGGCAACAAGTCAGTCTGTTGGATTGTGGCAGACACAGGATCTTTGATGGAAAGAGTCTCATTTTTTAACAACTGATCACTGCGCTCTCCAAAAATATAGTGTGTACTCACATCGTAATTCACAAACAAAGGATAATATCTCAAATCTGTTTTTAATCCTGAAGAAGTCTGCGCGAGAGACCCCAATCCAAATGCTGGCAAAGAAATGCTCAGATCATCTGAATAATATCCTGCAATTTCAGAGTTTTGATAAATTTCCAAGCATTCTTGCGCATTAAAAGATTTGATTTTAGAATTCAGAACAAGATTATTCTTTAATCGATCAGAAGCAGGAATCCACTGCACATCAAATGGAATTGCATTCATAGTATATCCAGATGAACCAATCCAAGATACCTCTAAATCTGGGCCATAAGTCTGAATCAAAATGGGCACACCTTGAGGATCGCGAATGAGATAGAGATTTTTATGCTCTATCGATAGTTGTTCAGCAATTTCATTCAGATTCAGTGTTTCGCCTATCTGAATTTCAAAAAATTTGTCATTGACTGCTAATGTGATTTTCTGATTCGCTACAGAAGAAACTCCAGTCAGAGCTGCAGGTAAAGACAAAGAATAAGCGCGCGGATTTCTCAAAGAGAAGTAAGCATATTTAGAGAACGCCATATCGAAAGTCACGCTCAAATCTGTCGAAAGATCTAAAGAAGTACCATTATAGGATAAAGTGCGCCCATCTAATGACCAACCTTGAGGAAGGGGGCCGATAGGGGTCCACTGAAAATCATAGGAATAATTGATTATGGCTGACGGATCGAAATCTTGCACCGATGGCAGATCGATCGATAACTTTTGTACGCTCTGAGTGACAACAGGAGAAAATGAACGAATATTTAATACTAATTCAGTGTTCCATGTATTGATATTTCCACCCACACTTAAAACGTCTAAGCCGGGAGCGATCGATTTAAATTCAATATCGACTTCTAAATTATCATCTAACAATGGCTGATAATGATGTAAAGCCAGATACTCAATTGTCTGATCTTCTAAGTGAGTAAGAGCTAAATTTTGTATATTGCCTGAACTCAGAGTGAAAAGAGGGTTAATGGACATATCTGCACACCGGGCATATGCTAAATAATTTTGATATGCATTTTCAAGATTTTTTGAAAAGACCCGACTATTTTTTAGACTCATCACAAGATCTTCTATCGTATGAACATAATCTTGATCTGCTACATAATGCGAAACCATATAATTATTATTTTCTTGATTCAAAAACAAATGCTTTTGGAGTGTCTCTAAACTAACATTTGAAAGATTAATAACCTCGCTGCGAAGCATGGTATAAAAATTCTTATAAGCATCTTTTGTCAGATCAAGATAAGCATTATATTTTTGACGATAATTTGCGGTACTGAGATCTGTATTCACGCTCAACGAAGCAAGGTCTGTTGCAGAAAGTGGCAGATCGACTTGATCAATCGCTGCTTTATATAAAAACCATTGCTTAGAAAGATTATCAATCGCTATTGCTTGAGAAACTGTTAAATTATCCCCTGTGGAAAGATACGGCACTGATAAATTTAAAATTGCTGCATACGATGCAACAGCTGACTGTGTTGTTGAATTTTGAAGATATAAAGGTGAATTTTTGTAAATTGCTGCACCAACAGAAATCGCATTACCGGCCACCAAATTAGAACTTGAATAAAGCTCTGTGAGACCATTCAATGAAGAAGCTGGAATATATGTCCCTGTCTTAAGATCTTGAATAACAATTTGATTCAATGGCAATGCCTTAGCTTGTGCCAATGTGACATAAGAATAACTCACTTGTTGTGTGAGTGGATTGACTGTTTTAGATGCCAAAATTGGATAAGAACTGAGCTGCCCAATTGTTAAAGGCGATCCTGAAGAGCTAAAAAATCCAGATCTGATTTCTAAGGCGGTTGAATATGAAATTTCATTTGTTGATGTAGCACTTGTATAAATTCTATTTAAAGCAGCAAGTTGTGCGCTGGATAAAGATTGCCCAGCTTGATTCAAAATCGGTGCTTTTAAATATGAGGAATAAATTGAAATCAGGCTTTCCAAATCTTTAAACGAAGAATACTGCCCATAATAAGGATTCTCTTTTACATAATTTTTCATGTGATTCAGAGAAGAGCTAATATCGTCAAATCCAGCCAAAAATGTTTTATTTTGTTCATATGTGGACATGAATGTGTCAAAAGCACTTTTTGCATTTTGGACTTTTTGTTGGTAATTTTTCATTTCCAATGCGATAACTTGCTCTGTCACAGATGAATTTTTTTGCACTAATGACAAACTATTGAAAGCTGCTTGATTAGAAGTAATGAAATTGGAATAATTACTTTCGGCTGCTATTAAGGAATTTTTATAGCTAGCTAACGATGAGGTCACAATATAGTTCATTAAAATTCCATCAGCATTGATGCTTTCAGGAATATCTTTTACGGAATAAACCCACTGCCCAGAGCTGTTTTTGCAGTAATTAATAGAGTAAACATTCTGATCGTCGAGAGGCATAATCCATTTCAAAGGATCGAGCGATTCCGCAGTCGTGCATAAAGTAGACAGATATGTTATTGCTAATTTACCAGCTTGAATAGAGGTAGCCCAAATCGTATCCCGAGAATGCAAAAGCTCTAGTACCAGCTTTTGAGCATAATTTTGTGCTGCATCTGTTGGATTTTGTTTAGCTAAATCAGACAATTGAGCAATCATCAAAATAATGTCTTGTTGATCTCTTTTTTGATCAGAATTCAATTGATTCACATACTGATCTAAATAATGCATAGCAGCATAAAAAATGGGCTGTATACGATATGTTAAAGATTTGGTTTGTGCCTCAATACTCAAACTACCTGATAAATCCATAGAAAAAACAGAAGAGTTGCCATTTGTCACATCAAAATCTGCTAAATTGTCAACAGAACGAACATGTTCTCTTTGTGTATGAATATAGGTAGGAATTTTCGACATTAATAACACAGAATCGATCAGATCATTTGTAGCAGAAAAATTATTTACAGAAGAAGTGGAATTAGTTCCAGCACCTATCTGCCCGGATGAGGATGATCCGACTGCGACATCTAGAAGGTTAGAACTTTGATCCAAAAGAATACCATTTCCTGTCGATGATAGGCTCACAGTGGTACTGGGTGTCCCGCTTGGCGATGAGACGCTGATTGATGAAGCGCTTGGAGTTGTGATTCCCCCTGAGAGATTCGTAGCTAAACTCGATGCAGATGTGCTATTTGCAGCAGAATCTGAGTTTGTAGAATAATACTGATAAATGTAATTATTTGTCACTGAATTCGTATTCGAGCTAGAGTTACTCTCAGTAGACAGTGGTGTAGAACTGGTTCCAGCAACTCCTGCAGACCCATAAGTCAAGGTTGTCCCAGCGGGAATAGCAATCAGATCCGTCGGAGAAACAGTGACTGGAGTATTAGCGGGAATTTGAGACTCAATTCCTGAATCACTCGTAATTGTGATTGGCTGCGTTGCAACTAAGGTTTGTGATACAGCTGGCTGATACAAAGAATCTTGAGGAAAAGTCTGTGGACTTGTAGTAGAGATTTGCGTAATAGGTGTCGCCGAAGATGAGGACAAAGATAACACAGCATTATCAACGCTTACGCCTCGAATTCCCCCGCTATTTTTAACAATAAGCACATCTCCAGCAACAACGGGTACAGTTTGTCCATCTTGATAGGCGATAGTCTGTAAACTCCCATTTCTAACAGTTTGTAAAATTGCAGGTCCAATCACACTAATAGCCGATGCCGATAAAAATGTAAAAGAGCCACCCCTATCTAAAATAACAGGAACATTCTGTTGAATATCAATCTTTTCATAAACAGGTGCAATTTGTGAGAATGTATCAATTGCTAAAGAACCTGTTGACGTAAGAATAGTTCCAGCTGGAATAAAGGCTGTTACTTGAGAATCGACAACAAATGTCGAGCCAACTCCCAGTAATGAGGTACCGGTTGCTGTCGTTAGGTTAATAGATTTATAAGGCAAAATAGATTGTACAGACCATGAAGAAGAGAGTGCACTATTCAACATTGTATCTACAGAAAACACATATTCTGATTGATTTGCACCAATGGTTCTTCCATTTGACGAGAGAAATTGCTCATCATCTGCAGATAGAGGATTAATAACTATATATTGAGAAGATCCACTTTGATTGATCACAGTGGCCTCATTGAGCACTAAAATATCTCCAGATTGAACAGTGAAGTTCTGATTTGCACTTAAAGTCTTTATCTGGAAAATACCCTGTGCATTGGCCGTTTTTAATACAGCAGGACCAGTCGTTACAAAAGATCCTATTGATCTGAAAATCAGGGTTGCACCCTCAGCAAAGGTCCATGAAAATTGATCATTCAATAGATTCAAACCCGTGAAATACGGTAAGACCTGATCGACATCGAATCCTACAACAGTTTGCTGCATATTTTTGACAGTTTGACCTGGATTTAACTCTAAACGATCATCGAGAGACAGAGCATAAGTGGTATTAGACCCAGAATTTACAAAGGTTTTTACAAGAATTCCATTATTATATTTCAAAACAACTCCGCCTAAAGGCAGCTGAACGGAACAGCTATTTTGCGGATAAAGACGCACTGGGAAGCCCCAAGAATGCACACTATTCGCTTGTGCTAAAAGAACAGTTTCACTATTAGACTGATCTTCCAAAACAAGTGCAGAAGGTTGATAACCGCTCACTTGACCTTGAGTCGGAACAGTGACTGTATCCCCTGGAGCCAAAGTCACTGTTGTTCCGGGAGGAAGACTTTGTGTAGTGCCACTGAGGCTCGATATTGCACCTCCGCTTGGAAGAGCTATGTTTTGATAAGAACCGCTATTGTTTGTCAAGGCTGTTTCAGTCACATAAGTTTGCGTCTGGCCCGGAAGCAGAGTGCCAGTTGTCGGAGCAGCTGCACTATCAATAGTGGTCGGCTGCGTTGATACCCCTGTTGTGATCAGCGGTTGCGAGCCTGAGATGTTTGTAGAAACTTCAGATCCAGCAGGCACATAAGCTGTACTGCCTTGATTCAAAACGACTGGTGCATTTGGTGGCACTGTGGTTTGCGTTCCATTTGCATCCACGACTACAGCTCCTTGAGAGAATGTCCAAGTCTGTCCATTTGAGGCCGCAGGATTGTATAAGGTACCGTCCACAGGGAAACTCCAAATTTGCCCCGTAGGATAAGTCAGAGTAATAGGTTGCTGTGTACCACTATTATTGCTAATCACCGTACTATTGTTTGTAGTAAATGAATCGCCTGGTTGGAGAGTGTAGATCCCATCTGTGCCAATATGTTGTGTAGTCCCTGTTTGGTCAGTAATTTGAGCGCCATTTGGAAAAGACAAGGTGATTGGCGCATCGCTATTATTAACAACACTTTGTCCTGGCAAAAGACTTTGAAAAAATCCATTTGGCAGATTCAAATTTTGATTTTCCGGAATTAAAACTGTATCTCCTACGGTAGAATCAGGATTTGTCAAAAGAGCACCACTCGCAGTGCCTGTACCAGCATAAATTAATCCACCACCTGTTGATCCATAGCTAATAGATTGGCCAGGTTGTAATGAGAGACTTTGTCCAGATTGCAAAGGAGTTTGTGTAACGTTACCCAAACTGTCAGTCGTGAGCAAGGTTGCTGCGCCTGTCACAATATAGGGACCCGAAGCGGTCGAAGGAGTATAGGTTCCATTTGAAGGAATTGCTACAGACTCTCCAAATGAAAGTTTGATTTCCGGGGTGTCTGAAGACAAAGCGGCTGGTGTGAAAACAGTCCCTGTTGTCTGTCCTGACCCGGTATATGAAAGACCGCCACCTGCAGTTCCATAGGTGATAGATTGCCCCGGTTGTAAGGAAATTGTCTGACCAGATTGCAAAGGAGTTTGAGTGACATTTCCAAAACTATCTGGTGTCAGCAAGGTTGCTGCACCTGTCACAATATAGGGACCAGAGGCTGTCGAAGGGGTATAGGTTCCATTTGGAGGAATAGACAAAGACTCCCCTGATGCAAGACCCACAGAGGTTGTTCCCACACCTGCATTTTGACTCGCAGAGGCAGGTGTCAACAGGCTTCCTGTTGTCTGTCCTGACCCAGTATATGAAAGACCGCCACCTGCAGTTCCATAGGTGATAGATTGCCCCGGTTGTAAGGAAATTGTCTGACCAGATTGCAAAGGAGTTTGAGTGACGTTTCCAAAACTATCTGGTGTCAGCAAGGTTGCTGCACCTGTCACAATATAGGGACCCGAAGCGCTTGCAGGAATATAAGAGCTATTAGGAGGAATTGTCAGTGTTTCACCTGCGCTCAGATCCAAAATAGTTGGGATAGTTGAGCTTGTCGTTGCGGGCGATGTGAGAGTTAAGGCAAGGGGATTAGCATTTGTATTTTGCAATTGCCCTCCAAAATCGCCCACACTTAAACTTCCTCCTGGAGGAATAGTGACGGTCGATCCCGCGCTCACAGGAGTCAATGTGATGCTTCCATTGCTCTGTGGAATAGCCAGCAGACCAGCTCCACTCAGAACGATAGGTCCTGTCTCTGTAGTGCTGTTATTTGTTACTGAACCTCCAGCTGGAATAGCCAAGCTGGTAAAAGCAGGCACTGTTGTTTGTGTTGCAAATGTTGCATTTTCAGGATGACTAGATAAGGTTCCTACAACTGCTTCTCCACTTTGGATCTGTGGAGAGGAATTTGGCAAATTACTCGTCGCTATTGTATCTGGAGGTAAAAGTGCTGTCACATAGGCAGGAATGCTGATCGGCGTTTGGGAAGGAACAGTTTGAACAGCCCCAGTTGCTTGATCTATAAACTGAATAGGCTGTGAAAAGGTCCACATTTCTCCTATTTGAGGAATAGGATTAATCAGTGTGCCTCCTTCAGGAAAAGTCCAAGAATTCGTCTGAGGCATCGATGTTGTTAGGGGAGCACTTTGAGACCCTGCATTAAGCACAGTGCTTGGCTGTGAAAATATCACAGTGTTATCAGGCGGTAAAGTATAATTTGAACCAGGCAAAAGAGTTTGAGAATGGCCCTGCGCATCGATAAAAGATGCACCTTGCGGAAAGCTCATCATTAAAGGAGTCTGTCCATTGTTTGTCAAAGATTGACCTGGTGCAAGATATTGTTCTACCCCCGGATCAAGAGAAAAAGTATTAGAAGATTGGCTGAGAGGTGCCTGTCCAGCGTTTGCTGGAGTCACAACAGACAACGCTGTAGGGACTGCAGCTCCTGAATATAAACCTCCCCCATTAGAATCAAAAGATAAAATAGCTCCTACAGGTAAAAACAGGCTCTCTCCTTTCTGATATGCGGTTTCCACAACACTTCCATTTGGCTGAGTGGATTTCAAAGTCGCATTACCCAAAAGAATATAGGGGCCTGATTCAGAACCGCTCAGATTGGAAACCGAAGATCCCGGAGCTGCAGTCAGAATAGCTCCGGGACTGAGAAGCTCTTGTGTTTCAAGATTAGATGAGAGAGGGGTTAAATATGTTCCAGATGGGCTACTGAGACGATCTCCAGGATTTAACTGAATGACAGAGTCTGCAGGATAAGTTGTCGTTTTTTGTTGCCCCTGGTCAGAAGTCGTAATGACAATTTGCTCAGAGGTTTTATACGACAAAGTTGTAGCACCTGTATTAGTTATTGTTCCTGATGGTAAAATAGCAACAGTATTGGGATTGGATTTATTCACGACAATATCTGTATTCGATGTCTGGCTCTCAGAATTGTCAATATTACCCGAGCTCCATGTAATAGAGTTATCAGGAACAGTGGTCTCTGTCTTTTGTCCTTGTTGTAATATAATTTTTTGGCCCAGTAATAAAGGCATAGTTCTTTGAGTCAAGATAGAGCTAATCTGACCGAAAGAATTCAACTCCATACCAGGCATCAAGCTCCAAATCTGATTGTTTTCTGGGGTTTGATTCAATAACACACCTCCGGCAGGGAAAAGCCATGCGTCGGAATAGGGATATGTTGAAAAGACCGAGCGCATTGCAATATCAGCATGCTTAAATTGCACTTCCTCTACAAAAACAACTTTTTCACCACTTTGGAATATATATTCACCCCCCGCCAAAATTGTCTGTTGAATACCATTGAGAACAAAACTTGCAGGCGAAATAAAAAACAGACGAAGATTTTGACCATCTACAACAGTAAAGCCCTGTCCAGCAGTCCATGTATACTCTTGCTGTGGCTTAAGGTTGATTGCAAAGTCTGCGCCACTGACGCTAATAGCGCCTTTTCCAAAACTAGCCTGTGCAGCAAGTTGTGCCTCTTCTTGATTCAAAGACAACAGAGCACCGCCCTGGGCAAAAATAATCTGATCACCTGGTTGAGTACTAATTGAATCACCTTTTGATAAGGTCATATTGAAAGAATTGCCAGCATCATTTAAACGCTTTAAAATCGCTCCACTCAGCACCATATATCTTTCTTGAGAGGAAAAATTGACAGTAGACAATGGTGAAAGAGCCACTGTCTCTCCATAGGAAAGCGAGATATTCGCGTTAATGTGACCTGAAACAGTATCCGGATTTTGAATCATTACAGATTCACCACCATTGAGAAACTGTGCCGTAGAACCCGTATCTAGTATCAAAATTCCATTCACTGGAACTGTCACTATCCCGCCTACAGGAATCCCTGTGACTTGACCATCAACAACTAGAACTCCGCCTTGCGGCAAACTCCATTGTTGCGCTTGTCCACTACTATTGTTTAGCGCTGTAATTTGAGGAAAATCAATACGCTGATTTGGTGTCAACGAAATTTCTAAAATGTTAGTCTGAATTGTGCCTAAGTTCTGATCTACATTCGTGTTTATGCCAGATGCTGGAGAAACAAAAACTTCCGATCCTGGTGGCAGAATAATAAGTTGTTCGGGAGTGATGGTTGCCTGCGCACCTGCTGCAATCACCTGTTGTGTAGGTTGGCCATCAACATTGGTCCATATAATCGCCCCTTGAGGAAAGATCAGTGTCTGTGAGGCTGAAACAACAAAACTGCCTCCTTGGGGATATTCTATAGATGTCCCAGGGTTAGCCATTAAAATAGCAGAGCTGTTATACTGCAAATTAAACAAGCGATCTGAGGCATTTTTTAAAATAATTAACTCGGCATCTGATTGATCAAAAGAGTAACCTGACGGTATTCCTATAGCAGGGCTTATAGGCTGATTCGTTTCACTATAAAAACCTCGTTTACCATGATCAATTAAAAGCAATCTATTTTGTGGAATTTGGGTACCAGAAAGATCTATAAACAGATGACTATCTTGAGCCTCACTTAATTCTGATTTTAGAAAAGATTGTTTAGCGACTTTAATTTCATTCGTTGCTATCGAATCAGGTGCAATTATTCCGCCTGGAACAATTTTTATTTTTTGATCTGGCTGATCAACAACCAAGGTGAAATATTGATTTGATAAAAATGACACATCCAAATTATGATCCCTAAAAGATCGCACATGATCGAAAAACTGCTCATATGCTTCGAGTGAATACTGGGAAGGATAGGGTGTCACTGATGTGTGGATTTCTTTATCATCAATCATATTCACCCATGCAGCCTGAGAAGGAGTAAATAACGCCCTTCTTTGCTCTGCAGTCAACTGAGCCAAAGTCTGAATAGGAACACTCAATTTCACAAAACTGAAAATTTCTTGATCGATCACAGAGGCATCAATCGTTCTTAAAATAAGGCGATATTTTTGATAAGTTTGATTACCGCTTTTAAACGAATCACCGTAAGGCATAAAGGAACGAGTCAAATCAGGAAGATGTTGTCCTTGAGATCCGTATAAAATTTCAACCTCTGAATTCCATCTGATATCGCTGTTAGGTTGCGGCAAAACCAAATCCAAGGCCAAGACACTGCCTTGAGGAAGATCGTTGATATATGTTTTCGCAATCAATAAAAAAGCTTGTGAATCATTGCTGCTATCGATGAAAGACGATCCATAAACAAGATCACTTCTCTTGAATTGCCCCACTGTATTCAATTGAGCAAAACCAACTTCTTTTTCTAGATCAGACGAACTTAAATATCCTTTTTTATCAAAAGCCAACAAGATAAAACTTTCAATTTGATCAAGATGACCATTCTTTTTATAAAAATTTAAAGCAAGATTCGAACCGTCATATCCGCTTAACCATTGATAAGCGCCATCATCGTTCTCATAACGCATCCATTTTAAAGAATCATTACCACTCGTTGTATCAATCACAAGAGACTTAGCTGATAATAAATCAAGCTCAAACAAAACAGTCTGCCCTTGAATAGATAAGTGTTGAATATTCTCTAAGGCGCCGTTACCAGGAATTCTTATAGCATAAATTTCCGGATGTAAGGTTCCAATTTGTAAAACAGGTTGTTGCTCAGTCCCTTTGATCAAAATTTGTGCATCTTTATCGAATAAAGAAATAAATTCAATTAAGGCACTTTGGGTCACTGATTGATAATCTAATCCTGCATAAATCTGAGTTTGCTCAGTCACGTTTTGACTCTGCATATTGAGTGCATAGCGATATGCAAAAGGCAACTGTCTCTGATCTAAAGCCACGCGATAAATTTGCTGTATAGATTGATTAAGATGAGGAATAATCCAACGATCATGTTCTGTATAAACTGAGTCACTAGCAAAAGGCTCATGATCTAAGATATCGTTTTGTAAATGATATCTTATGGACAATGCAGACCTGTCTGCAACATAAAGACGATGATCACGTGCCGTAAGCTCATACGCAACTGTCTTTTCCAAGACACTTTCATCGTTATATTGAGGATCATAGAAACTCAACACGGTCCCATTCAACGGCAGAAAACCATAAATTAAATAAGGCTTCTTATCATGCATAACAAAATGTTGTAGATGCGTATCGTAGGGCATTTCACTCTGTGCAATCACAACATGATCGGAATTTTCTAAACTGAATCTTCCATTATCTTTGTTCAGCACAAATGAATCTGTAAGCATCACGAGATGGACTAAATTTTCTGGACGCACTGTCAAAATATATCGATTCTGATTGAACAATAACGAGTATTTTGGATGAGATCCCAAAACTACAGGGTTTAATAAACCAAAAGCCCCCTGAGAATCATCTTCAAAAAATATTTTTCTCAAATCCTGTAAATGGCTAAAACTCAAAATATAATCATTATTAACCGATTGAATAACTGAACTAGCTCCAAAAGCTGCTTGAATGTTTTTTGTTGTATACAATGTTAAAGGATTGAGTTTTGAATAAATGACAGCCCCTGTCACATCATTCCAAGAGTCGCTATAAAACCATGAGGCAGGTTGTTTGGTATTTTGTTGGATTAAAACACAATCTGGAACCACTTTTTCAGCAAAGCGATATGACTTTACAACACTTTCGCTCATCTGAACATCTTCAATAGGATTCCATTTCAGTTCCATTTTAGAAGCTAGATCGACAGAAACACTGTCTCCTAATATGTTTGCAAAGAGATGATGGTACTGCTCTAAATTTGCATGCAGTACGTTTAAAGAAAATGTCTGACTTTGTGGTAAATGACAGAATTCTTTATAAATTCCATTTTCTAGCTTTTCAAAAGCAACAACCGGTTGACTCGCGTTGTCATTTAAAATCACAGGATGATAGTGCTGAGCACCCTCGATTACAAAATGAATATTAGAATAAGCATCTAAAAAACCTTGTTCAAGAATTTTCAACTGACATAGATGCTCAGTGAGATCTAAGGAGTATATCGCATCTTGTAAATCTTGATTTTTAAGATGCAGCTCGCCGTTAATAATTTCTGCATTTAAAGGAATATCTGTACAAAGATTTAATACCTGCTTTTGTGGAATTGTCATTTGATTGACAATAAGGGAATAATTTGAATCATTTTCTGTTAAAGATTGATTTTTATATTTTAGTGTTTCTGGAAACGCACCTTGTACATAAAGATCAATCTGAGCAGATTGAGGATCGATCGCGATTAATGCACCTGGAACTAAATTTTTTAATTGAAGAAAAATTTTATTAATCTCTTGAATCAAGGGATCAGCAGATGCGCTCACCCCAAAACCGGACAAATTTGCCCACGGAATACTCAAATGATCACCTATCAAATACGTTTCGAGGCTCGGATTCAGCTCACTCAAGAAATCAGATTTGATTTTTAAACGATCTTTAAGATCATTTTGTCCCCATCCAGCTAAGGATAAATGTCCCAACCCATCAAGAGACGCATCTAATGCATCATGCACAAGAGAGAGGTTTTCTGTCGCAATACGCACCTCTTGATTTTCTTCAGAGGCCAAGAAAATTCTTGCAAAAATTTTCGGGTTTTTATCCAAAAGTTTTTGCCAATCAGAGGAATAGACCCACTGCCCATCACTCTCAATACAAAGATAGATGTCAGGCACAATTAATCCTCCAAAACTGTAGCTTGAAGCTTTTGTTTTTTCAAATTGTGGTGCCGAAAATCCGCTGTATTCTTTTTTAAAGGTAAAATTTGAATCTATTGTTGTATTGGCCCAAAGAGATAGTTGATATTGATTATTCTCTAATTCTTCAATTGAAATTAATTGATTCTCAACAGGATTCAGATCACGATCTAAAGCCTCTCTGAAGGGCTTCTTGGCATCAATTGCAATGCTAAAATCAAAAAGATCTTGATATGCTGTATCCAATTGAAAATACTGCAACTGTTGTTCAGAATGGTTCGCTGATTGCAAAACAGTCAATCCATCTATCTTTCCTATCAGATTCTGATCGACAGCCCTGATGTCCATCTGATCAAAAACAATTTTCAATAAAGACCACTGATCTTCATCAATAGAAACGATGCTGCTTTCTTGTTGTGTTTGCAGGTTTTTCACCACAGCTCTAGATCCATTATGATTCAAAAAAGCCAATTCAGGCTCAACCTGATCTCCCTTATACACTCCTAAAATGTATTGGTTTTCTGAAACAGGTGTTTCAAAACCAATTTTTGCAGTTGCCCAATCAAAAACATATCCGCTGTCTTGGGTGCCCTCTAGATATCCCTGAGCAGAATTTATTTTAGCTAAAATATTCAAACCTGGAATTTGCGTCACAAATTTTTGTAAAGGAGATAAGGACGGTGCTGTGCTTTGAGCTAAAACTTCGGAATTATGCACAATATTCAAAGTATTAGGGGCATTGCTTTCTAAGATGGCACTTCGATAAGAATGTATTTTTTCCCAATCAAATGATTCTGGAAAAACAAAAGCAACTTGAGTTCCACCAATTTCCTCTAAAATTTGAACCTGCAAAGTGGGGTCTGTTTTCAAAGATAACAGCGTACCATCATAAGTTTGAATCCAATTTTTTAGAGACAAACCGGAATATGTGCTCCATGCAATATCCGCATTTGGACTAAAATTTTGATTACAATTGTATGCCGTGATTCCTGATAAAGCAGGAGAGAGTGTACACTCCAATCTCTGATCTATGCCAGACTCTAAAATAAAGTACTGCGCAAATCCATTCAGAGGTGTCTGCGTCCGTGCATATAAATGATTTTCTGCATCAGTGCAAATTAAACTTTCTGAATCGAAACCGACATCGATAGGAATTTGAATATTAAAAAGACTGTAATCACAATTTGATAAAACAATTGTTCTGCTCACGTTACCTTGTGAATCAGCACTTTCTGAAACAGAATACGTTCCTAAATATTTAGTCTGCAATGGAATTTGGATGTTTTGTTTGAAAGCAATGCTAACATCAACTCCTGAAAATGTGATGGTATCAATATCTGTCGTATTAAAAGTGTATATATTGTTATGAGCTGTTGGAGCATCCTGAATTAAACCGCCCGAATACACATGTGCTAAAAATTCAGCTTTCATTTGATTCGAAGTGAACGTCAGGGATGTTTTTGGTTTTAAAATCATCTGCGCTGTCAGAGATGACTGTGTTTGTAATAAATTTTGCCAAGAAGAATCGAGTTCAGAATTTAAAACCAACCACTGACCAAAACCATTTGCTGCTTGTTGCAAAATGATATCACAAGAAAGATTTCCAATTGCAAATGGTTCTGTAAGTGCTTGTGTGGTATTTGAAAAATTTATTTCACCATCCGCAATCCAAGAATCAGATCCAATCGAGATGTTTTTTCCGGATAAATCCAAGCTATTCAAAACAAGCATCGTTTTATGTGTTGCCTGATCGACAAAAAAATGTCTATTTTGATCTGTATTCAAAACTCTTGGATCAACCTGATTGCCATACTGAACTGAAATAAACGGAATATCCCAAAATGTATTAAACGTCTCTAGTAAATGAGAGTTTTGAGAAGAAAAATCTATATTCTGATCAAAATGTATATCCAAATCTATCTCAGATGCAGTGCTCATCAAAGAGCTCCAAGAAGAACTATAGAAGCTATCTGAATAAGAAGAATTGACGACCCATAAAATATTGGGTTTATAATCTATCAATTGAACAGAAAAAGTATCAGAGATTGTGCTTAATTCTATCCTCGAGGTGCCATATGCATTCAAAACAAGAGCACCTTGCGAATCAAACACAGTCTCTTCATCGTAATAAATTTGAGGAATCTGTGTATGAGAAACGCGATCATATCTGAAAAGAGCCTGGCTATCTTGAATAATAAATTGATTCGCTCCAAAAAACACATGTGCGATCTCTTGTGTTAAATTTGAGGCACTCAGCTGTTTAGGCATAAATTGCACATTTGCTGAATAAGATGCAGCGCTCCACGATGCATTATCCACAAACCACTTACCCCTTGGGGCTTCAATCAAATACAAATCTGGTTGAATAATGCTATCAATCGACCAGTTGAGAAATTCCTGATCAGAATAATACGGAGTTTTTTGACTCAAAGATAATTCAATCTTTGTCTCCGGTCTCAATAAAAGAAAATCAGCATACTGCATTTGCGCGTTATTCGACGTATTAATTTGATACACGAATATTGACGAAGTGCTATAATCCTTATTGCCTTTTAAGCTTTCTAAAGACTTCGCGCCTGCGATCAAATATTGAAAGTTGATACCATACGCAGAATCATCAAAATATTGTATGCTTGTCTCCGCTGCAGCCTGGCTTTCTAAGTTATATACTTTCGAACCATACTGAAAATTCACCCCATAATGATGATTATTTTTTTCAATGAAATCAGAAATCACAAAAGAAAAATTATAAATTTCTGATACAGGGATGATAAGCACATCATTCACATAAGAATAAACCGTCGCATTTTCTCGCAAAGATTCACCACGATATTGTATCCAAGAAGAAGGATTCATCACTTTAATTTCATTCTGTCCGATCTGCACAGAAGTTGCTGCAAAAAAATCTCTTAAAAGATTTGAGGTTAAGCTACTTGTGGTTCTTAAACTCCCTTTAATCTGAACAGAAGACTCAGATAAATCGCTCTCGCTGTATTGCCATTTTTGAAAATCATCACTTTCGACCAATACCACATCTGGATTGATCGCATCTAAAAATAGATAGTTTTGTGCTATCTCGCGTGTCATAGTTTTTGGAGCATTTTGATTCGATAAAAGCTTTAGGCCATCTGTTTCAAATGCTACAAGATCGGAGAGACTCTTCTCTGGCAATTTTTGTGCAATTGGCAGATCTAATGCGCGATTTAAAAATTCATGATGAGTCTCAAGATGAGTTTTTGTAACAGGTAAAATTTCATAGAAATGATTTTTTAAGTCCCCATACTCAACTTTTTGCTGTAAACTAAAATCAAAATTTTCCTGTGAAGTTCTGATATAATTTCTATCCACAACAAGCATCTTCTGATTGACAAGAGGTACTGCTTGAGTATTGTTAATTTTTAAAACAAAACTTTGATCATTTCTATAACATGGGATAGATAACACATAACAAGAATCTACGGCATCGATATTCGCAACAGATTCTTTATCTAAATAACTTATCCGATCTTGCACACTAAAAGAATAAAGACCATGATTTAAATGAAAAGAAATATAGCCTTCACCTAAAGAAAGAATTTCTCCAGGTCCATGAAACTCAGTCAGAAATTTTTCAACATGATCTGTTCTCAGACAAATTTTTGAAGAATCCAAAGAGATCAACTGTACAGACGAATCAAATGCACGAACAAAATTAAAAATTGAAGACTCTATTTGCTGATTGTCTAAATCTGTACAATCAAAAACCAAATCTAAACTTGTTAGGGTTTGTGGATTCAACAAATTCAAATTTAACGCATAGACCTCAGAACGCTCTGTCCACAGAGGCAAGCTTTGCAAATCAGCCCCTGAGCGTACAGATTGCGGATAATGGTACTCTACACACCACTGATTTGCATCTTTTAAAACATAGTGAAATGAACTATTAATATAATTCGACTTTAATCCAAGAGCACTGATAACCTCTGCACTAAATTCTAGATGAATGGGATAGTCGCCCTGATGGGAAAAAACCAAGTATTTTTTAGCGCTTTCGTCTTGATGTAAATGAATATTCCAAAACTGCGAATCCGTTCCCAAACTTTTAGAAATTTCTTCAATTAATTGTGTTTGATCTGATTGTGAAAAATCCAGATTAAACCGATTTAAACCGACTCCATTAACACGCACAGCATTTGTTCCAAAAAACAACTGATTTGGGACGTTATCTCCAAGTTCCAGAGGCAATAATGATGTATGCTCTGCAGAAAAAGAGGGCACACCAAAATCATACGGTTGCAAGTCAAAATCTTGGGCTAGAGCATTGGATAAAGATGCTGGTAGTAGCTGAAACTGCACATCAAAACGAGCAATATCAGTCTGCTGAATCAAATCTGTACTGTATCTATAAGATGCGGCCTCTTTTGATTCAAAGCGTATCGTTTTTCCCGCAGATCGAAGAACAGGTGATAAGGCGAGATCAGGATCGATATTCAATACAAGTTCTTTCGTGGATTCATCATGTGCTAAATGCCCGTTTATACTATTGAGCAAAATTGTATCTGCGCCTGTACTATCGAAAGAAAACAAAGAACGTCCAAAAATACGCATCCACTCTATAGGGGTTCCGCTTGCTACATAGAACGATCCATCTTGAGTATACAAAAGTCCTTCTGACAGATTTTTTTCATTTGAAGTTAAAGATCCAAGTACTACGTACTGTTGCGAAAAATCATTCTCACTACGGAAAACAAGACGACCATCAGGTGTCACTGTTTTTTCAAATATATTACCAAATCCGAAAAAATCATCTATTTTTTGCATCTCATTCACATTTGGATCTAAGGAATACTGAGAAGCGGAAACAAAAACTTCATTATTCAATCCATAGTTAGTATATCGAATAGAAATTTTAGCCGGATCTGCTACCTCTGTGCCTTTAACACATAGTGATCCTCGAGATGAAAATAAAATAGCATCAATATCGATATATGAATCATTGGAAATTGAGTTATAGTAAGAAGCTAACTTAATAAATAAATTCTCAAAATCTGTTTGAGTAATATTCAAAGTTTGTGGAAATTGAGTCCAGGTTAAAAATTTCAAAGTATCCTGATACAAATCTGGATGCGATGGATCTAATAATTGACTCAGTTGGTTTTTGACATGACGATACTCAGCTGAGCTCAAAGAATTACACTGCCCGTAGAAAGCAAATGGACTGTCTTCTAAACGACGATCATCATAAAAAATTTCTAAATTTAAGTCGCCCACGCGGTCAATAAAAGCATACGGTAAAAAAGAGAGATTGAGGACTGTCCCTGTATTTTTTAAAGAGAACAAAGCATTCAGCGATGATGTTTGAGCAATCCATTCATCACAGATTGCAACTGGATGATCGCTCCTTATGGGAGTGCTTGTTTCTCCCTGACTCATAACACGCAAATCAAAACGAGAGTCCAACCGGGAAGTATAGAGGCCATTGCTATATTCCAGATAAGGAGAATCAATTAATTGACTATGCTCTATCTTTTGTAAAGAAATTTTCCCGATATTACGAAAATCATCGACAGAACCATACAGCTGATAAATTTTTTGATCGTCTTTTGTAATCACTGCAGTTTTTAACACTGACTGTTCAGACAATCTGAGAGCTTGTCCGGCAACGTCTAGATAACAAAACTCATCTAAAAAAGGACTTTCACTTTGAAACACAATTGTATTATTTTTCAAATCGACAATCTTTTGTATATGAATTTTTTTATTATTTAAACCCTGAGACAATAAATCCTGGATTTCATTATCAGACGCATCCAAAGAATAATTTTTACGCTGAAAAATATATCCCTGTTTCAAGGAAGAAATTGTATTTTGTGTACACACCCAAGGATGAGCTAAATTTGGATACGAACGCTCTAAGCCCTCAATGCTTTTTGGCATCGAAATTTCTTTTTCATTGTCAATCAAAGAAATGTTTTTTGCATTTGTCTGGCTCATCACATTATTTGGAAGCTGAACTGCAGATTCTACAGTTGAATAAAATGGAAGTTGATTTTGATAATCAAGAGCAACGGCATCTATAGAATTCACATGCAAGTGAAGAGAAAGATTATTTAAAAGGGATCGAGAAATTTTTGTATAATCTACAAAAGAAATTTCAACTTGCGATAATAGATCTTTTAAAGGCGTCTGCGTATGACCTGCATTACTAATTTGAAGCTCACCTCCTTGTAACAAAACATTATCTGCAAGCACAGAGATCGAACCCTTGTAGCTCTCATCTAAAACTCGCGAAATTTGATAACGATCTGCTCCAAGAGGCTGGATACGATATCCAAACGCATCGATTAATTCTCCTTGAGAAGGAAGTGCATAATTATGTCCGTCAATGATTAAAGAATTCAGAGCGTGAACTATAAAAATAGATTCATACACGCATGCATCTGATGAACTCGAAAGATGCCATGGTCCAGCTTCACTCAGCCCTTGTGTTGTGAAAACGTATTGTTGATTTAAACTTTGATCAAAATCGCTTCTATTTTCGTCCATCAAAGCTGAAATTTTTAAAACATAATTAGGCGCATCAGCTTTAATAATTGAAAAACTTCTAATCCAATCTGCTTTTTCTTCAAATTGAGATTTTGTTGGATTCAGTTCGCCTCCAAAAAATCTTTTAATCTCTGAATACGAATGGATATTCTTTTCCAAGCTCTCAAAAGATTTATTCAGATCATCATAATTCGCATTCGCAGATATAGGATGAGACAGATTATAAAATAATTTATATAAAGGAGCATGTGAATGAATCTGTAAGCGATAAACTGGCTGATCGGAAAAACCAATTTTTTTCAACTCAAAACCCATATCTTTTGCAATTTTACTGTCTAAAGAAACAATAGAGCCCAAAGTCTCAATATAAAAATGCTCTGCCCAGTTAATAGGGCCTTCAAGAATCATACCTTCGTCGTTTTCAGAAAGTGTAATAATGTTTGCTGCATATAAAGATTTTTCTAGAAAATTAGAAAGATAATCGGAAAATTTATCTTTTTCTGTTGAGAAAACAAAAACATCCGCTGGAGAAAAATAAGAAATATTCAGCAACATAGGCTCATAAAACGAGCCTCTACTTGCATAAGAAAGCTGCTCATTTAAAAAGCTCACTGTTTCCGCATAGGTAGGGAATTGAGATGCCGAGATATCAATACTTTGCTGTAAGCCACTAGACCACACAAAAGTGAGCTGAGCACCGGATCCGGCCAAAGCTGAAAAAGTCGCATAAGAAAAATATTTGCCTCGATCTGTAGAAATGACAACACTTTTTCCATCTATCATGAGATCTTGCAAATCGTCACCAGCATATCCTATTGGCAAGGATAAGGACAAAGCATTTGGATCTGTTAAGACAGCCTCAGAATTACCAGATTTGTAACCTTCGAGTTTGGCATTCAGACCAGACTGATAGGTATAATATAGGCTTTTTAAAGGACTACTTTTCATTTGTAACTGCATTGATCTCAAAACAGGATGAATCTCTGCAGCTGTTGAAACAAAATCCTTGAGATTCAGATCAAGAGTTTCCATCTTATTGCTATGAATCAATATTTTTCTAGGTTGCACCAACTTGAAATCGATGGCAGGACCAAGATCTAGACATAAATACACATCTTCATTTTCGTATAAATCACCTGCATTTATAATCCCAATAAAATGATTTCGTACATCCTGAGAATCGTTAAAAACACCAATTGGTTCAAAAAAGAGATTTTTGGTATTTTGTAATGCCCCTCCTAAAGGAGCATGGTATTTTTTTATGGCGATTTTTGAAAGATAATCATATCCCTCTGTCAAAAACACATCTGTCAAAGGATCGTAATCCACAGGGCGTGTTTGAATTTGAATACCAGATCCGTGGGTCAAGACAGAAACAAAAGGAGAGACTGTTGAACGAATCTCTAAATTTAATGTTGCTCCTTCTAAAGGATCGGAGGGTGCTAACAAGATCAAATGAGACAACATATTTTGATCCAACACAGCAGCACTCATCAAATTGTTTATCAAGACTTGCTCAGAATTGAGAATGTGTTCTAAGATTTGCCCCATTTTTGCAGGATTTAATCCCGCTTGCAGTCCTAAATGCACATTTGCATCTATGAAAAAATTCTCAATCACAAACCCTGTCATCATCTTTAAAAGCTCAGGATGATCAAGAGAAGAGGTATCAACTGTGCTCAAATTGCGAAGCAAATCTTCTGTATTTTGGACTGTACTTAATTTCAAAGAAGACCTCAGCAATTTGAGATCTTTTTGAAGAGAATCTAAAAAAACATAATCGTCACGAGTCACAGGTGCACCAAATGATTCTTTAGGAAATTCTAAAACCCATACTGAACTCATGGCCTCTGAATCGGTCGCATCTGGCATAGGAATCCAATTCATAGCTTTTTCTGCATAACTTGGTCTCAACCATCCAAGATGAGTCAATAAGGGTGGCATTGAAAATTTTGGCGGTTGTGATACGGATTGAGGTAAACGCAAAACAATACGAAATGCCGTCACATTCTCCGAAGAAATTGGAGCTGACTGATAATCTAAATGAATCAAATGATCTTTGACAGAGAGAGGTTCGGTTACAGGTTGTCTAGCATTTGCAAAGGGAACAGCCCACTTATTTTTTATAAGCATGCCATATGGACCATCTTTAGATAAATGTTCCTCCAGAAAGTGAGCGAACATAAGTGAAGTATATTCATTGGTCTTGAATTTCATTAAAACAGACTGATTCGGGTTACCCTCAAAAACAATACTTGGGTAATCAGATCGGGAGAAAAAAAAGTTTTTAGCGAGTGTATTGGAAGACTCAATAAAAAGTGGCATGGATGAAGGAATAAAATCATGAATTTCAGTATTTGCTAGAGGAGAAGCGATATTTTGTGAAGTTTGAAATCGTGTGGTTGAGATTGGATCAAGCATCCGAATACTTTGCTCATCGTAAATTTTCTTGTATAAAGATTGGTCGGAATTTTCATCATCCGTCTCTGTCAGATCAATTTCGAGTTGTCTGTCTTCTTCAATAGAGCCTTCTATAGCACCGGGAGTAAAAATATCTCCTTGTGGCGATTGAATTTCAATGATCCCGCCATTCTCCTCATAGATTTGATCGCCTTTATAAATCACATCACCTACATTTATTTTTTTTAATGACGCTGCACCCGATCGCAGTACAAAAACATCACCTTTTAAATGACTAACAGTTCCGATGACGCGATTTGTATTGATAACATCTATAGACATGACTTTTTTCCTCTTCAACTACCAACAAATAAGAGCCGATTACCCTAATTTCGTAAGTTTTAGACTAGTTCATCCGATCTCGTTCGTAAAAAATAAAAATCATTTCCAAGAAATTCCAGCAAATCCCGCTATCATAATGATTATTCTGTGTTTTTTTTATTGATTTAGTTTTGTGATACTCTATGATAAAATATTTCAAATTTTATGAATATTTTACGCTTGAGATTCCTACGTTATGTCCCTACCATCTCTCTGTGACCCCCTCAAAATTGCACAAGACTTGCATTCCATTCAAGATTATATTCGTTTTGCACTTTCTTGTTTTTACCCCTCCGAACTTTATTACGGTCACGGAACGGAATCTGCTCTTGACGATGCTGTTGCATTAGTCTTAGGTCTTTTAAATCTTCCTCCGACCCTGGATACACTGTATTTTTCTTCTCATATCACAATCGATGAGCGACGGAAAATCATTAGTGCCATTGAAAAACGCTTGTACACTCGGACGCCTGTAGCGTATATCATCCAAAAAAGTTATTTCTGTGAGCTGCCTTTTTATGTGGATGAGCGTGTTCTTATTCCACGCTCACCCATCGCTGAGCTCATTGAATCTGGATTTTCTCCTTGGATTGAAAAAGAACGCGTCCACAATATTCTGGAAATTGGGACCGGATCGGGATGTATTGCGATTGCTTGTTCCCTATATTTTCCGCAGGTACATGTTGATGCCGTCGATACCAGTGATGATGCACTTGCAGTTGCAACAAAAAATATCAGTGACTATGAATTAGAAAGTGATGTCTCTCTCATCAAATCAGATATTTTTGAAAATATCCCTCAATCTAAAATTTACGATATTATTGTCTCAAACCCTCCCTATGTCCCGTCTGCCTCGATGCAAATTTTGCCTAAAGAATACCTTCATGAGCCCACCCTTGCCTTAGATGGTGGAGAAGATGGACTGATAATTGTAGATAAAATTTTATCTCAAGCTGTGCATCACCTTTCTGATCACGGCATTCTTGTCATTGAAGTTGGCGAGGCTCAAGAATATCTGCAAAAAAAATATCCTCATGTACCGTTCACATGGCTGCAGTTCGAGCGTGGGGGAGATGGCGTCTTTCTCCTCACAAAGCAAGAATTAATTGATTATCAAGAATACTTTACTCATTAAACAGCTTATATGCATGTAAAAATCTGATTTTGCATGCATACATGAATGTTTGCATTTTCAAAATTGCATATTGATTATCACTCTATCAGCTGCAAAATTTCCAAAGTATGCCAATATTAAAAATAAGTCTTTTATAAATTTTTTGCATGATGTTATATGCACTTTTAATTTCAGAACATTTTTCTACTCTACCACCAGTTATCGATGGGCTTATTGCACTTAAAATTACACCTATCGTAGCTCCAAACACCGCGGCTGCTATGAATATTCTTTCGGAATATCCCCATTTAATTCATATTTTAATTTTCAATATAAAAGTTATCATCAAAGAGCCATTTTTTATCTCTCAATTAAGAATGCAAGCGCAACATAAGCACCTGCCTATTGGTGTCTTAAAAGAAGACTTAGCTTCAGAAAATACAACTTCGATTTCTGATGGCCTGGTAATGAATGAAATCACTGATCTCTCTCCTCTTATTCATCAGCTCCAAAAAAATGCTTTAGATGCCAAAAAAGCACAATTCGATATAGGCACTATATCTCATGCGATTTTTCATTTTCAAAATTTAAACCAGGGAAGCTTATTGGCCCAATATCTATCGAGACAGTACCCTAATTCTCAAGATATTCTTTTAGGCATCCAGGAACTTTTTATCAATGCCATTGAACACGGAAACTTAGAAATTTCCTATGAAAACAAAAGCTCTCTCCTTGCCTCTGGAAGATGGCTAGAAGAAATTCAAGAACGGAGTAATCAACAACCTTTTGCATCTCGATATGTAGAAGTCTTATTTAAAAAAGATAACTATACCATCGAGCTCATAGTCACTGATCAGGGCAAAGGATTTGATTGGACAAAATACGAACAATTTGATCCAAAAAGACTTTTAGCTTCTCATGGTAGAGGGATTATGATGGCGAAATCATTAAGTTTTTCACAGATAGAATATTTGGAAAAAGGCAATAAAGTCCGGGCGATTTACCTGATACCTGGAGCACCCTAAAAAATCACACTCTTCTTAAAGGGGCGCGATAAGTATCAGACATCGTTCTATCTGCCTCTAAGCAGGCAGAAGTTCCATATAATAATCGTGATTCTTGTTCACTACTCCTTCCACTCAGCTCATCCGACCATTGCCCTTTTTTAATCTGAGACTCAACTAAATTTTGATAAAAAGGGCGTGCAATCTTATTCGGATTTTGTGGAAACACTGCAGGATTGATATCTACCTGACCTTCTTGGCTCAATCTGTCATAAATGATTGCACCAATCTCTAAATGTCCTAATTGAATCGATCTTTCTAACAATAATGTCGAGTAATTTGTCATCGATACACATTTTTTGAAAGTATATAAATAGCCATGATTAATCCATATGATGGGGGAAACATCATAAAAAAAGCTTGCATGCTCAGCATAAAAGGCATCGCTGAGATTGGGAATAAACTCCCGCTTATTTAAAATTTTTTGTTTTTCTGCAGGAGTCAGAATAATTAATCTCTGTTGGCAGGCAGAACTCAAAACAGTATCTTGTAAACCATTGATCTCCTCGGTATCAACTTGTTTTTCTCTTTGATGAGACGAAAAAAATATTTTGATATCAGGATCAATCCAATAGTCCAAAGAGCGCAATTGTTCAAGAGAAGTTTTATGGACAATTTCACAAGATAGGCGCTGCTCCTTGGTCCACACCGACTCTGAATGCATTCCACATAAGGCAGCCACAATCAGATCTTGATCAAGCATTCCTTTCAAAAATTGTGGCGTATACATAGGCGAATATTCTGAAAACAGCGCTTTAAAATGTAACGAATGCAGCATACAATCCTGAAAAGATACAGGCCCTTCTTTTTAGTATAGATCTTCTTGCTCCCAGCGCAGAAGAGAGTTAATCCTATCTTGATATGGAGTGAGCGCTTTATCTAAAGATGGAGATAAAGCATATCGAGTCGTAAATATAGCTCTCTGTTGCACATATAACAGCCCTAAAGCATAGAAACTATGCTGATCTAACAGAGCAAACGCATCTTGTTTTTCTCCAATATACCCATCTTCTCCCGCCCAATACGTTTTTGAAATCACTGAAATTTCTTTTAAACCCACCGCCTGCACTCCGGATGGATCAAAAATTGGACATCTCTGATAGATCTCTAATAAGGCGGTCCCTGGATGATCCAGCGCACTTGATATGAGCCTTTTCATCAGCAGACCTTGAATATCGAAGCATCTCCCTAGCCAGGTTCCACCACTCACAAGAGCCAAGTTCAGAGGATTCATGGGATCTATCTGAACTCCATCCAAATCTGTTTTAGTGCGCTGCCCTGGTATTGAAGTAGGAGATGTTTGACCCTTAGTCAAACCATATATCCTATTATTTAAAAGCAAAATGGTCATTTTAAGATTTCGCCGGAATGTATGGAGCAAGTGATGCAAACCAATACTACAACCATCACCATCACCTGTAATCACAATCAGATGCAACTTAGGATTGGCTAAAGCAATTCCAGTTGCAATAGTAGGGGCGCGTCCATGAATGGTATGAAATCCGTAACATGAGAGATAGTATGGCATTCGTGAAGAGCATCCAATACCTGAAACAACCACAACATCTTTCGGATCGAGTTGTTTTGCCTCGAGCACTTCTGATAAATATTTTAAAACAGCATAATCACCACAACCTGGGCACCAGCGAACATCTTCTTGACTTAAAAACTTATTTTTCATTTTTGCTGGATCCTTATCTGTTCAAACCAAAATTGCATTTTATTCAAATCCAGACTCTGACCACCTAATTGTGAATAACTCAAGATTGGAATATTATTGCCATATGAGCGAAGATATTTTACAAATTGTCCGTCAGAAAGCTCTGCGACAATGATGTATTTATACGATTGAGCAATTTCCCAAAAATTTTTCGGTAAAGGGAACAGATCTTCGATAATCCAATATGTACTATCAGAATATTGATTTTCATGATGAAAATGCCCTATGCATGCAGCACTCGCGCCAAATCCAATCCACAAATATCGTTTTTCCAAGGGCTCAGTAGGCGGCTGAGCACAGATTGCGAGAGAGAGGATTTTTTCCCTGCGCAATTGTGTCATAATTTCATGATTCACACTGTCATATGAAATTTTCCCACTATCTCTATCTTTTTCTAATCCGCCTAAACAAAAAGGTTCAGCTCCATAGCCAGGGAGAGTCCAAGGTCTTGCCGCATTCGCAGATCGATTCCATGGATACTCATCATGCACGAGAGATTCAGATACAAAAGAATCATCGCTTTTCATAAGAGCAACTTTTTCTGCATTTAGAGCCACAAGAGCATCAGAAAGGATAATCACAGGCGTCATTGCTTCGATAGCCCAAGAAAATGCTTTTTTAACCAAATCAATCCCTTGAGCAGCGCTGTTATGTGCTAAAACTGGAATAGGGCAATCTCCATGTCGTCCCCATAAAGCTGCCAAGATATCAGATTGCTCTACTTTTGTTGGGAGTCCTGTTGATGGTCCTCCACGCTGTATATTGATAATAACAAAAGGAACTTCTGCCATGACTCCTAAACCCATCATTTCAGCTTTTAAATCAAAACCAGGGCCAGAAGTACATGTAAGCGCTAAGCTCCCTGCATATGCTGCTCCTAGTGCAACCCCAGCCGCAGAAATTTCATCCTCTGCTTGAAACACACAAAGAGACGGAGATTCCCACTTATGAGCCAGATGTAGCAGATCGGATGCTGGTGTGATCGGGTAGCCGCTCAAAAGCAATGGCTTTCTAAAAAATTCACATGCTTTTAGCATGCCCAAAACCAAAGATTGATGACCCGTAATTTGGGAATACACCGTTTTCATTGGCACAGTCTGATGATGAGCTTTCTGCGTTTTAATCATAATTGGAATGCTTTTCTTTTTCCAAACAGGCCCAATCTCTAATGTTTCTCCTAAATAATACCCTGCTTTCACGCAAGCAAGGAGCTCCAAAAAAGCACTTTCCTGGAGTTTCTTAGAAAATTGATGATGCAGCATATCCAAAGTAGGATCTAAGGGCAACTCATGTAACCAAAGAGTTAAACCTAATGCAGTCATATTTTTATTTTTCATAGCAGCAAGCGAGCTCACAGTCTCAGGCAAGTGCTCCAACTCATTTTGACTGAAATGGCTCAGAGAAAGACCAATCGTCATGCCCTGTCTATCTTGCAGAGGATCCTGTGAATAGCGAGCTTTTTTCAAATCTTTTTCTGTCCATTTTTGAGAATCAAAAATAATCAAAGTTTCTTGAGAACATCTTTCAGCAATCGATCTATAAGCAGCCGGATTAAAAACAATAGCAATATCAACTTTTTGAGGAACAATGAGCAGTTGCTCTGATGAAGAAAACGCTAAAGAGAATCCGCTCACCCCTTCTATAGTGCCCGCAGGAGCGCGAATTTCTGCTGGAAAATCCGCAAGCGTTTGGACAATATGCCCATAACGCGCATGTGCATAAGATAATTGATGGCCTAGTGCCTGAATTCCATCACCGCTATTCCCTGCTACCAAGGTTACGCTATAAATAAAATCTGCTTTGTTCATGTCAACTCATTCTTTTTAATTTTCAATCATTTGGAGAAAAACAAAACACCTTCAATATGTGCTGTATAAGGGAACTGATCAAACAGTGCAATTTCTTTCAAACAAAAACCGTGATCAATCAGTGTTTTTGCATCTCGTTTTGCGGTAGCTAAATCACAACTAATCATGACCAAGGCACCCTGATAAGAACGTGCAATTTCTTGTACCTGTGCATACGCTCCCGCTCTCGGAGGATCGAGCACAATCAAATTCATCTGTTTAAATTCTGATTCTTTAAGTGGCATATTCATTAAATCACGGGCATAAACTTTAAGACGCTGATGATGCACCTTACGCAAAGAATCCAATGATGCACAGGCATAATCATAACTATGCACGTCTGCTTCTGTTGTCCTTAAAAAGGGTAGCGAAAAAGTCCCAAGTCCGCAAAACAAATCTAAAATCCGAGATCCTTTATGGAGAGTATCGAGAATTTTTTCTCGTTGCAAAACATCAAAAACATATTTCTGCATAGCTTCTTGAGAAGCTTGTGATGGTTGTAAAAAAGCCGCTGAGGGAAAATCCAACAAATATCCAGAAATATCAACCTTAGGCTCACGTCTTTGAATAATAAGCTCTTTTGCAGCTCGTGTGACACGTGCTAAATCATAATCATAAGCAAAATTTGACCAAGATCGCCAAACTGCATCACTCAGCGTACGCGGATAGAGCCTTTTGGGACTCCAAGAACAATCTATACCTGTAGCAGTATCTGTAAGATGCAAAAAGCCTTCATCACGATGCTCTGTCACCTGTTTCAAAAAGGATTTTAAAGGGGCAATTAAGTCATTCAAGCTTTCTGTCAACAAAGGACAATTTTGAATTGCAACCAAACGATGAGAATGCTGCATAAAAAAACCCAAGGTGATCTCTTGATTATCATTTTTGTACGATAAAGAAACACGACGACGCTGCGCCAAAGCCGAAGAGTACACCCACTTTATTGAGCCCTGATCAATAACGTCTTTAAATAATTGATCAATATGAGCTTTTTTGAAATCCGTATACGCCTGCGTATTGAGATGCTGTAATGAGCATCCTCCACACTGCGCATAATGAGCACAAAAAGGGGTCGCCCTCAATGCCGAAGAAATGATGAACTTGTTAACATGGCAAACTTTTTGAGCCCCCCTGCGATACTTGATCACCCCTTCAACCACCTCGCCTGTAAGAGTTTTAGGCACATAAATCGTCTCACCTTGATACTGAGCAATTCCATCTCCTTGTGCACCCACAGCATCAATCTGCAGCACAATTTTTTCCATTAAGTCTTCCATAAAGTCCTAAGTGTCTTATCTATCAAAAATTTAAGCATAATTTATCATTATGCCACTTAAAGTACAAAAATCTTAAATTTTTTAAACTTGTTATTACATATCTGATAAAACTGACATATAAAAATGCTTTTTTTCATGCGCTATACTGATAATCAACATTATTTATGAACTCATAAAGAGAAGTTTATGCAAATCACATCTCTTCCAATTTTTTGGAGCCTTGTATATTCCATTCCTTATCTAATAATAATCGCAAGCATAGTTTTCTTGGGCACTTTTGCGTACTCAAATCCTCAAATTTTTCAAAATATCTCTAACTATATCGTAAATATTTTCGCTTCAAAAAACACCGAAGAAACCCAGGAACTCAAACCAGAAAATCCCGAAATTCAGACAGACATTCCCCCATATAATCATCAAATCTCAGGGCTCAGTCTTCAAATTCAAACGTTAGACAAAAAATCCCAACAGTTCGCAAAACTCCAACAAGAGTTAGAAAAAAATACTCAACAGATCACAGCACTCAAAACAGAAAATCTCAAACTTCAGGACAACTTTCCCCAATATAATCAGCAAATTTCAGAACTCACTCTTAAAATTCAAACGCTAGAAACACGCTCCCAACAGTTCGCAGAACTCCAGCAAGAGTTAGAAAAAAATGCTCAACAGATCGCAGCACTCAAAACAGAAAATCTCAAACTTCAGAACGACATTCCCAAATATAATCAGCAAATTTCAGGGCTCACTCTTCAAATTCAAGCGTTAGACAAAAAATCCCAACAGTTCGCAGAACTCCAACAAGAGTTAGAAAAAAATGCTCAACAGATCGCAGCACTCAAAACAGAAAATCTCGAACTGCAGAACGCCATTCCCCAATATAATCAGCAAATTTCAGAACTCACTCTTCAAATTCAAACGCTAGAAACACGCTCCCAACAGTTCACAGAACTCCAGCAAGAGTTAGAAAAAAATGCTCAACAGATCACAGAACTCAAAACAGAAAATCTCAAACTTCAGAACGACATTCCCCAATATAATCAGCAAATCTCAGGGCTCACTCTTCAAATTCAAACGCTAGAAACACGCTCCCAACAGTTCGCAGAACTCCAGCAAGAGTTAGAAAAAAATGCTCAACAGATCACAGCACTCAAAACAGAAAATCTCAAACTTCAGAACGACATTCCCCAATATAATCAGCAAATCTCAGAGCTCACTCTTAAAATTCAAGAGTTAGAAAAAAAATCCCAATATAAAGAAAGCGAAGAGATAAAAAATACAAAGATAGCATCCCAAGAACAGCCTCGAGCTCCTATAAAGATAGCAGCTCCAAAGCAGCCACTCGTATTGAGCAATACAAACAACCAATCCATGCCCCAAAAACAGGATGAGCAGACCCCAACAGAATCCTCTTCAAAACCAACCTTTTTTAGTCTAGGCTCCAAAAAAAAATAAATGTATTGATACAATCTTACTCCGATATACAGAATGCTTTCTCCGAGCATCTAAAAATGCTAGGAAAAGCATCTCTTTATTATTAGAGCTTTATGTAAATATCAAAAAATATGTATTTAAATATGTCGCTATTTTTAAAAGATCAATTCAAATCGAACCATCTAAGATAATTCTTCAGTATGAAGCACTCACTTGGTGTTAAGAAAAATATCCACAAAAATCAAACGGTTTTTTTATTCAGCCTACAAATCAATCTGTTATTTGTTATTAATGCGTTCGCGCAAGTAAAAAAGATTTGGAAGACAAAAGTGTCGCCTGGTATAAATACCGAGATTCCAAGAATTGAATTGGAAATCTTTTATAGTAAAACATATAGTTTTTTGCACATATGAGACAAATAGGAAGCTCAAAATCTTGAATATCAATCATCTGGGAGTTGGGATTGATAATGGCTTATATATCGTATCAAAAGTGTCCTGTACTTCGCACAAAGAGAAAGAACAATCCTTTCCCCTCATGTAAGATAATATTTCTGAGAAAAGAAATTATTTCATAAAATCCACAAAAAACTTTTGAAAAAGTTATGATATTTTATATTTATTCAATAAAAACAAAACAGATGACTCACTCATATGGTTCAATCTGTTGAAATTTTTAATACTCACTACATGCGCAATTTATAATTTCATATGAACAATCAATTAGAAAAAAGGGCGGAGAATATTCTCCGCCCTTTCTATTCTTCCACTTTTAATACTGAATGTCTTAGAAAGAATAATCCAGACTTAAAGAAGCACTATGATTCTTGAGATACTCCCCATAATTTCCAAGATATACTACGCTTAGGGTCACTCCTTCATGGAGTGTGGTTTGCGCTCCAAGCATAATATCCAAGGTATTATAACGATAGTTTTGGTAACTCATAGTGTACTGTGTATCTAAATCACTTTGATAACTATATACAAAATCTGTACTATCTCCGGATTTTTTCTGCGTGCTAGCACCGATTCGTGCAAACAGAACAGATTGTACACCTTCGATACGACTTTGTCCGATAAACTCTAAACCGAGAGAGTAAAGCTGAGCACTGTAGTCCTGCTGTGGAACATAATATCCATATGGACTATCAGATCCTGTCGAAATTACCGTAGCACGCTCTTGATAAGCCATATTTGTTGTGCTCGACCAAGTTCCTCCAACAAAAGGCTGTAAGGAGAAAATATCTGAGTACACATAAGTATAACCTAGCTCTGCCTGAAGATTAGTTTCATAAGCCTTGTAATCAGCTACCGCTTGTAATGCGACCAGATCATTCGAGCTTTCAGTGTTTTGAGACCATTCACGATATTGAACATAGTTATGCTGACCATAGCTCAATTGACCACTGAGTGTAAGCGGAACATTGTCTAACTGACCATACCCCATGACTGCTACTGTATTGAGGCGATCATCTTTAGTCCCTGTCTTCATGATTGTATTCGGATTGAGCGCTTCTTTGGTTTTACGTGTTGAAGCAAGCACCCCTACAGAATATTTTTCTTTCATGCTATAACTTGCACCCAAAGTCGATGTCCATGAAGATGAACTGTATCCAATTTCATCATCGCTGCGATTTGGTTGCCATTGATGCTCATATTGCAACTGAGAATCTATAGATAATCCATCAATATTCAGATATCGATAACTTTCTAAGTTTGCTCCAGGATTCATTTGAGCATTCTTTTGGTAAATCTGTGCATTGTGAGCCGATACTTTTTTCAACAAATGATGCTCTGAACTGCTCTTTCCGAGAGAAATATTTTGACCCAAAAGAGCATTTAAAGCTGCATTTTGCCTTTGTGCTTGCATCATAGAGGAATTATGGTGAGTGCTAATTGCTCCATATGCTGCACTTGGAATCGCGCCTACAGGTGCAAAAGATCTTAAGTGCTCCAAAATTTCAGATGCTGATAAAGAATCGGCAACTTGCTGATAAAGGAAATGTGAGAAATTGTTTGAATTTCGCTGTTGTCCTAACATCGTTTGTGCCAAAGTTTTATAAACTCCTGGAATTTTGTTGGAAAACTCAGAACTTGCAATCACTTCTTCAAAATTCTTATATCTCAAAGAGCAAGTGAGAAGGCCATCATTTGAAAAGGCAGCGTTTTGAAGCTCATATAAAAGCCCTGGCTGCAACAGCTCCAAAATCCGATCGCGGTTTTCAGCGGTATTTGCTTCACCATTTAGCTTAAGCAAATTCACTGTCGTTACATCAGATACGGAATGCGACCCTTGTGGTAAAATGCGAATCGCTGACTCATTGGAAAGATTCATGTAACTGTAATGCAAGAATGACGGCGTTGCTTGAGGCAAACGAATTCTTTGATTGACTTGCAAGAGTGGTAGATCCGCCGAAGTACTCGAAATATCTGGTCTCAACACTAAGGTACCCATACCATACATGAATAAATTATCAACAGAAACAGTCATGGTATTGGTGACATCATTAATCTTATCCACTCCAATATCAAGAACCCCACCATAAGAGGCATAAATTTTAGAGACATGCACACCTTGATCAATATTAGCGCCCTGTATACGAATTTTTCCTCCAAAATACGAGTACAAAACACCTTCATAAGCTGAACCAGGATCGAGATGAATTTCACCTGTACGATAAGCTATGGCGTAATTATGATCAATATTTTGATTGGTATTTGTGAATTTTCCATTCAAAGCCAAAGTTCCATTAGGTACATAGAAAGATCCCCAAGAACTCATATTATTTACCAAGGATTCTGAGTTTTCAAAAGCATTCACACGCACATGTCCATAAGAATTCTCATTGACATAAACGGTACCTCTATTGATAAACGATTGATAATCTAAAATTTGCGTTCCAGTTGAGTTATTACCGATATGCACAACACCATCATTGGTAAATTGAGCACCCATTAAATTCCCTGAAAGAGTTGCAGTTGAACCAATCATGTTATGAATATTCGAAAGCAGAGTCGAACCAGAGTACACTTCAAGCTGACCTGAAAGAGTATGGGCACTAGTGACAACACCTTCAAAAACTTGAATTCCTCCTGTGAATTGGGTCACATCTCCACTGAGATTGAGGACCCCACTTCCATATTTTTTCAACAAACCTGAACCATCTATAGTATTAGTCAAATCATATGTGTCTTGAGAAATATGCGTCTCCAAAATACCATTAATTGTAATTTGTCCACTAGGTGCAAAAGATTCGTCCACCATAACACGAGCGATATCATAAGCTCCCTCAGCAGCACACACTTCGAAACGATTTAAATTCAGATTAGACATCCTCAAATCATGCCATCCATGCCGCATTTTCAACAACCCTGCACCTGAGATATTTGCTGTCATAGCTGTACGATGATCGATCCCAAATCCATCAATTTGTACTGTAGCATCTTGATCTACTTGAATTTGAGAAAGAGCTCGTTGTCCTTTGACTTCCAAAAGACCACCTTGGACTCTTAGAGAGCCATTCATAGTAGAAGATGTATCTAAAGTAAATATTCCAGAACCACTTTTAATCAAAGTTCCTGTTCCGTTTATTTGCCCTGAAAAGACATTTGTTCCAGTATGATTGACCTCAACACTCTTAGATCCCAGGTTAACAACTCCCGCACCCGTCAAAGCCGCAATCGTCTTGAGATCATTCCCAGCACTCAGATTCAATGTTGCACCTGATGTTACTGCTGCTTTCATTGCATTTCCTGCGGAAAACAGACTCACACTTCCTTGTGCAACAGAAAGCAATCCACTATATGTGTTATCAAGATTAGAAAGAGTCAATACGCCTATTCCAGATTTCGTAAAATCTCCAGTTCCGCTCATAACTCCTGATAGTTCTGTATTACTCGTCTGATTCAAAGTCAAATGATTTGAGCCCAAACTTAAGCTACCTGCTCCACTTAAAGCAGACAAAGTTTTATTAGAATTACCGTAACCCAAATTCAAACTTGCACCTAAAGCAATACTTGTACTCATGGTTTGCCCGCATGAAGAGAGATTGACAGTCCCTTGATTGATAGCAAGAGCACCACTATACGTATTATTTGTATTGGTGAGATTTAACACCCCTGCACCGGATTTTGCCAAAGATCCACTACCTGTAAACAAGCCATCTACAGTCGTGTTGCCAGCGGTAGTGAATGTAGATTGCGCATTCACAACTAAGCCACCATTAATAGAAGAGCTTTGAGCAGCACTATTCAACAAAGATCCTCCATTCAAAACAAAAGAGCTATTTGTCGCGCTAAAACCTTTGAGATCAACAGATCCATTCGTAGAAATAGTTGTGCTTCCAGAACCAAACGCGCCTGAAGAACCATACACCAAAGACCCAGCTGAAACCAGAATATTAGAAGAAAGTTCATCTCCCGAGCCTGTGAGTGTAAAAGATCCTGTCCCCTTTTTCTCTAAAGAAGCAGTTGAAGATCCTGTAATGTTTCCAATGAGTGAATTATCTCCGTTGAAATTTAAAACAATAGCGCTATTTCCTAACTGCACATTACCGTTTCCACCAAGAGAAGAAAATGTCGATGTGTTTGATAAATCTGTAGTCACCCATGATCCATTGACAAGTGTGACTCCCATCCCAGTACTTGCTGTGGATTTCAGATTTAAAGTGCCCTCATTAACAATAACTGTTCCAGTATAGGTATTATTATTGTTATAGAAAACCAAACTACCTCCATTTTTCTGCAAGTTTTTGTTACCGCTTACGACACCGCCAATAACAATTGTTCCTGCACCTTCTATCGTGGATACATCGCTAACTACTAAATTACCATTAGAGCTAATCGCGCTATTTTGAACACTATTTTTAAAAGTTCCTCCTGCAAGAGTCAGTGTAGCGTTCGATAAATTAAAACTATTTGCATCCAAAATAGAGCCACTATTGACTGTCGCAGCTCCCACTCCCAAACCGCCTGCAGCTCCTAGAGTGACTGTTCCGCCATTCACGCTCGCACTTCCTAAAAAGGATGAGTTTGTATTAGACAGAGTCAAATTCCCACTTCCACTTTTGGTCAAAGAAGAACGTTCTCCTCCACTGAGCGATCCAGACACTGTTGTGTTTGCACTTTGGTTCACTGTCAGACTTGTGTTTCCTAAGGACACACTTCCCGCTCCGCTCAAAGACGCCACTGTTTTACTTGCTGCTCCTGCACTCAAATCCAAACTCGCACCAGAAGAGACATCGGCTCTCATGGTGGATGCTGAAGATGATAGATTTACAGTTCCTTGATTGACTGCTAAAGCACCACTATAAGTGTTCGCTGTATTAGAGAGAGTCAAACTGCCTGTTCCTGTTTTAGACAACCCTGCGCTTCCGCTGAGAACGCCGCTCAAAGTGAGATCGCCATCGCCTCCAATTGCAGAGTTTGCACTCACAGCTACAGAGTTAGCATAGGTTGTTGCACTTCCGCTGTTGATCAGTGTTCCACCGGCCAAATTTAAGTTTGAGTTCGAAGATGAAAATCCATGCAGATCGAAATTTCCTCCGCTATTGACACTCACAGCCCCCTCTCCTAAACCGCCCGAAGCCCCCAATGTCAATGTTCCTCCGCTCACGCTTGCACTGCCCAAAAAGGATGAATTGGTGTTAGCCAGTGTCAGTGTTCCGCTTCCGCTTTTGGTCAAAGAAGAACTCTCTCCTCCACTCAGTGATCCAGACACCGTTGTGGTTGCACTTTGGTTTACTGTCACACTTGTATTTCCTAAAGCAATACTTCCTGCTCCGCTTAATGCTGCGACAGTTTTACTTACTGCTCCTGCGCTCAAATCCAAACTTGCACCAGAAGAGACATCGGCACTCATGGTGGATGCTGAAGAAGACAAATTCACAGTCCCTTGAGTCACAGCCAAAGATCCACTGTAAGTATTGGCTGTGTTTGAGAGACTTAATGTTCCTGTTCCTGCTTTTGTTAAAGTTGCGCTTCCACTGAGAACGCCGCTCAAAGTGAGATCGCCATCGCCTCCAATTGCAGAGTTTGCACTCACAGCTACAGAGTTAGC
>JACCEA011026987.1_pt1 | contig 140503 bp, 118 predicted proteins | sample 7449851 | NCBI WGS metagenome assembly JACCEA01 (sample SAMN15323453, study PRJNA562643) | freshwater metagenome | isolation source: river surface water | place: USA:Blue River Watershed | collected 2017-08-18
AAGCTTTGGGTGTCTATAGCATCACGGTCCACCTCTTCCCATTCCGAACAGAGAAGTTAAGCCTGATTGCGCTGATGGTACTGTCCTTTTGAGGATGGGAGAGTAAGTCGATGCCGATTTTTAAAAAACTCCAACTTTTATGAGTTGGGGTTTTTTTTATGCCTAATTTTTAAGGAGAGTATCCTGATAGCTATCATATCAAGATAAAAATGTAGGGATCTAGTCTATACTTTTTGATTTTACTAAGCAATCCTTCCCCAATTTGGTTTTTTCTTCAAGATTGTTCGAATAGCTTCTTTCAACGATTGATGAACTGGAAGTAGTAACTGAGGATCTTCTTCTAACAATTTTTTCGCGGCTTCTCTGGCTAAAGTTACAATTTGTCCGTCGCGAGCAAGGTTTGAAATTTTTAAATCTAATACCCCGCTTTGTTGTGTTCCCATCAAATCTCCAGGTCCACGCAATTGCAAGTCCACTTCTGAAATTTCAAATCCATCGTTGCTCTGAACCATTGTTTCCATTCGTTTCATTGATTCTTTTGAAATCTTGTCGCCTGTCATTAAAATACAATATGATTTTTCCGCACCACGCCCAACGCGTCCTCGTAATTGATGCAACTGCGATAATCCAAATCGTTCAGCACTTTCAATTACCATTACGGACGCATTTGGCACATTCACACCCACTTCAATCACAGTTGTAGCAACCATTATGTGTGTTTCTCCTTTAATAAAGCGTTGCATTTCAAAATCTTTGTCCTCTGGTCGCATTTGTCCGTGAACGATACTAACTTGATAGTGAGGTTTTGGGAAAGAACGAGAAATCGATTCGTAACCATCCATCAAGTTGTTAAAATCCAAAGTTTCTGATTCTTTTATAAGTGGATAAACGATATAAATCTGTCGGCCAAGCGCAATTTGTTCTTTCATAAATCCAAACAAACGAACACGGTAACTTTCAAATTTATGAATCGTTGAAATTGGTTTTCTTCCCGGTGGCAATTCGTCAATTACGGAAACATCTAAATCACCATAAAAAGTCATAGCAAGCGTTCTTGGAATTGGTGTTGCAGTCATAATTAGCACATGCGGTGGATTGACGTTTTTGCGCCACATTTTTGCTCGTTGCGCTACACCGAAACGATGTTGTTCGTCAATGACAACAATACCAAGATTTTTAAATTGTACGACATCTTCCAACAAAGCGTGTGTTCCAACTAAAATATCCATTTCACCATTCATTAGTTGCTCGTGAATGATTACTCGTTCTTTCTTTTTAGTCGATCCAGTAAGTAAACCAACATTGATGTCTATTTTACTCAAGAAATCTTTAATTGCAATATAATGTTGATTGGCAAGTATCTCTGTTGGTGCCATAATCGCAGCTTGAAAGCCGTTACCAATACCAATGAGGATTGTTAACAAGGCGACCAATGTTTTCCCACTTCCAACATCTCCTTGCAACAAACGATTCATATGTTTACCTGTCAAGAAATCTTTACGTATTTCTTTGATTACACGTTTTTGGGCATTCGTTAATGGAAAAGGTAAGTGGTTTTCGTAAAAGTCTGTAAAGTGATTTCCAACTTCATTGAACACATAGCCTTTGAGTTTTTTTCCCGTATTTTCTTTTCGAAGCAACATTTCAAGTTGTAAGAAAAACAATTCTTCAAACTTTAATCGAAAGCGTGCTTTGGAAGTTATCTGTTCTGAATCAGGTAAATGAATTGCAAAAAGTGCTGCTTCTCTCGAAATTAAATGATGTTCTTGTATCATCCAATCGGGTAAATTTTCGCTTAACTTTCCTTGTAATTGCGGTAGTAAAGCACCAACAAGTTTTTCAATTCCTTTTGAGTGTAAACCTTTTGCATTTAGTTTTTCGGTGCTGTTATAAAATGCTTGAAGCCCCGATTTATTAGTAATTTCTGAAAGTAAAGTTAATTCTGGATGTGGGATATTCCACGAGCTACCATAGATTTTAGCACGCCCAAAAACTTGGTATTCTGTATTTAATTTTAGATTCGGTTTGATCCACTGAAAACCTTGAAACCAGACTAAATCAATTGAACCTGTTTCGTCTGAAAAGCGCGCAAACATTTTTTTTGTGCGTCCAGTTCCAATTTCTTTGATTGATTGAATCTCACCTTTGATTTGGACATAATTATCGACGTAGGGTAAGTCTTTGATTTGGTGGTAATTTGAGCGATCTAAATACCGAAAAGGATAGTGTTGTAGTAAATCATTAAAAGTAAAAATCCCCAGTTCTGTTTGCAACAATACTGCCCTTTGAGGTCCAACGCCTTTTAGAAATTCTATTGGAGTATCGAGGAGTTGGTTCATTTCAGCTTGCTAGAATTTGAAAATTTGAAATTAGTTTATTTGAAGATGAGTTATTAGAGAAAAGGGATGAGAAAATGATTTTATGAGAGAATGAGTAATGATATTAAGAGAAATGAAAGTTAATCAAAATTCGAATTTAGGTCTTCCCTCCCCCTTTGAAGGGGGAATGAAGGGGATGATAATTTAAACTTTTAACCTATGTAATTTGTCACCCTCCTTAATCTCCCTGCACTAACGTTTGGTCTTCAAAAGCTTTGCTTTTTCTTCTCAAGGGAGGAAACTAAAATCTCGCTTCGATTTAAAAATCTTATTTGCAGATATCTTTTGTATCGTTCTAACCCTTAATTCTACATTCTAAATTCTACATTTTTAATTCTAAATTCACTTCCAAACTCCCATTTTATTGAACTTCTCAATTCGTTGATTCACGCGTTCATTTGGTTCGATCTCGTTTAATTCTTTAATATAAGATTTGATTTTCTTTTTTAGGATTTTAAACATTTCGTCTTGGCTTCTGTGAGCACCGTTGATAGGTTCAGCTACAACATCATCTACCAAATGGTTTTTTTGCATATCTATTGAAGTCAATTTTAGAGCATCAGCAGCCTTCTCTTTGTAGTCCCAAGAACGCCATAATATTGATGAACAAGACTCTGGAGAAATTACGGAATACCAAGTATTTTCAAGCATCACAACTTTGTCTCCTACACCAATTCCTAAAGCACCACCAGAGGCACCTTCGCCAATAATAATACAAATTACAGGAACTTTCAAGCGCATCATTTCAAAAATGTTTCTTGCAATTGCTTCACCTTGACCTCTTTCTTCTGCTTCTAAACCAGGGTAAGCTCCAGGAGTATCGATAAAAGTTATGATTGGTTTGTTGAATTTTTCAGCCAATTTCATCAATCGCAAAGCTTTTCTATATCCTTCAGGATTTGCCATTCCGAAATTTCTGTATTGACGCATTTTCGTGTTGATTCCTTTTTGTTGACCAATGAACATTACGCTTTTACCATCAATCAACCCAAAACCACCAACCATTGCTTTGTCGTCTTTTACGTTTCTGTCGCCGTGCAATTCGATGAAGTTTCCTTCTGTTATCGCGTTGATATACGCTAATGTGTATGGTCTGTCTGGGTGTCTTGATAATTGAACACGTTGCCAAGGAGTAAGGTTTGAAAAAACCTCTTTTGTTTTTTCACTTAACTTACGTTGTAATTCTGTGATTTTATCACTCATATCGATTTCAGTTGTTTCACCGATTTCAATCGTTTGTGTGATTTGGTCTTCTAACGCTTTTAAAGGTTCTTCAAAATCTAGGTAAGTTGCCATATTTAATATAATTGGGATTACAAATTTATTAAAATTGATGGATTACACTTGATGCTATTTTTGATTAACTTTATTATAAGGCTTTTTTTTCATTAATTTTGTGCCTTAAAATTAAAATTATGAATTACGATATTATTGTTGTTGGTAGCGGACCAGGTGGATATGTAACTGCAATTCGCGCATCTCAATTAGGATTAAAAACAGCTATCGTTGAACGTGAATCGCTGGGTGGTATTTGTTTAAATTGGGGTTGTATTCCAACGAAAGCGTTGTTGAAATCTGCAAACGTTTTTGAGTATATTTCTCACGCAGCTGATTACGGAATTTCAGTTAAAGATGCTTCTGCAGACTTCGGTGGAATGGTTAAAAGAAGTCGCGATGTTGCTAATGGTATGAGTAACGGAATTCAATTTTTAATGAAAAAAAATAAAATTGATGTTCTTAAAGGAAATGGTGTTATCAAAGCTGGTAAAAAAGTTGTTGTAACAGATGAGGCTGGAGCAACTACTGAATACACTGCTTCAAAAGGTGTTATCATAGCAACAGGAGCTCGTTCAAGAGAATTACCTAACTTACCTCAAGATGGTAAAAAAATAATCGGTTACCGTCAAGCAATGACTTTAGAAACGCAACCAAAAAGATTAGTAGTTGTTGGTTCAGGTGCTATCGGAGTTGAGTTCGCTTATTTTTATAATGCAATCGGAACAGAAGTTACAGTTGTTGAATATTTGCCAAATATCGTTCCTGTGGAAGATGAGGAAGTATCAAAACAATTAGAAAAATCTTTCAAAAAATCGGGTATTAAAGTAATGACAAACGCTTCTGTTGAGTCTGTTGATACAAAAGGTGCAGGTTGTGTGGTTACTGTTAAAACAGCAAAAGGAGAAGAAAAAATCGAATGTGATGTTGTTCTTTCTGCTGTTGGAATTCAAGCAAATATTGAAAATATTGGTTTAGAAGAAGTAGGAATTGTAGTAGATAAAGGTCGTATTTTAGTGAACGATTACTACCAAACAAATATCCCAGGTTTTTATGCAATTGGTGATGTTGTTCCTGGTCCAGCTTTAGCACACGTTGCTTCAGCAGAAGGAATTATTTGTGTAGAAAAAATTGCTGGTCACCACCCAGAACCTTTGAATTATGGTAATATTCCAGGATGTACGTATTGTTCACCTGAGGTTGCATCTGTTGGAATGACAGAAAAAGCAGCCAAAGAAGCAGGTTATGAAATTAAAGTTGGAAAATTCCCATTCTCTGCTTCAGGTAAAGCAAGTGCAGCTGGTGCAAAAGATGGTTTTGTAAAGTTAATTTTCGATGCGAAATACGGTGAACTTTTAGGAGGACACATGATTGGTGCAAATGTTACAGAAATGGTAGCAGAATTAGTTGCTGTTCGTAAATTGGAGACAACAGGTGAAGAATTGATTAAAACGGTTCATCCACATCCAACAATGTCTGAAGCAATTATGGAAGCAGCAGCTGCAGCTTATGGTGAAGTAATTCACTTGTAAAAATCAAATAAGAAAGTAGGTTTATCCTGCAAGTAAATAAAACGAAGAAGGAGATCGAAAGGTCTCCTTTTTATTTAACAGCAAACAATGAATTCAACCATTCGAACCATCCAACAAGATGATAATATTGAATTAGCAAATATGATTCGTCAAGTATTTATTGAACACGAAGCACCACAACAAGGAACTGTTTTTTCAGATCCAACGACTGACTTTTTGTTTGAGTTATTTCAAGTAGAAAATTCTATTTTATGGGTGCTGGAAATTGAAGGTCAAGCAGTAGGCTGTTGTGGATTGTTTCCCACGCAAGGTTTACCTGAAAAGTGTGTTGAATTAGTTAAATTCTACATTTCAAAAGAAGCTAGAGGAAATGGTTTTGGGTTAGAATTGATGAATAAATGCATCGAGTCAGCACTAGAAATGGGTTATAAATCTATTTATATCGAAAGTTTACCCGAATATTCAAAAGCAGTAAATATGTATCTCCAAGCAGGATTTAAACAGCTCAATCAAGCACTTGGGAATTCTGGTCACACAGCTTGTAATTTGTGGTTTTTGAAGAAGATTTAAAACTTACATGCAGATTCCTTAATTTTACCGCATGAAAATACACTTTTCAAAATACCAAGGAACAGGTAACGATTTTGTGATGATTGATAATTTATCTTGCAATTACAACAATCTTTCTATTGAGCAAATTCAAGCGATTTGTAACCGACGATTTGGAATTGGAGCTGATGGTTTAATAAAAATCAATGCTTCTGAAACTTTGGCTTTTGAAATGGATTATTACAATGCCGATGGATCCAAAAGTTTTTGTGGAAACGGGGCAAGATGCGCGGTTGAATTTGCCACTACTCTTGGGATTAATACCGAAAACGTCAATTTTGAAGCAATAGATGGCGAACATTTTGCAACTCGTTCGAATCACGAAATTCGCGTCAAAATGAAAGATGTAAGTTTTATAGAATCAGATGGCGATGCCTTTGTGGTGCAAACGGGTTCTCCTCATTATGTTAAATTTCAATCATCGCAAGTCAAAACGGATATTGTTGAATTCGGTAAAACAATTCGCTATTCTGAAAAATATGAATTAGAAGGAATCAACGTCAATTTAGTCCAAATATTGAAAGACGATTCAATTGCAATAGAAACATACGAACGGGGCGTTGAGGATGAAACGCTTTCTTGTGGAACGGGCGCAACCGCTTGTGCTTTAGTACATGATTATTTATTGAATAATGAATTATCAAGAGTGAATGTGCAAGTGAAAGGTGGTGATTTGGCAGTCGAATTTAAAAGAGTTGGTTTAGGTCATTATGAAGAAATTTTCTTAATAGGTCCAGCTAAATTTGTTTTCTCAGGAACGATCGATGTTTGATTTTATATTTAAAGACTTAAATTTTTTTCCAAAAATTGATTCTTTTTCAGGAATTCATTTGTGGATTATTCATGCCGATAAAATTCCTCCTCACATAGGTTTTTCTACTGATAATCATTATTTTAGTTTGAAAGCTAACGGCAAAGACAATGGAATTTCAACTGAATCTATTTTACAAATTATTCATAAAAAGAAAATAGGAACTGTTTTTGTTAAATTGAATGGTAACTTAACTTTTCAGGAAACGAAATTAGCTTTTAATAAATTTGATAGTGCGAAAGGTTTGAATTCAAGTTGTTTAGTTCCAATTAGAAATGTATTAAAAGCACCTAATTCAATTTCAAAATTAAGTGAGTTATTATTCTTTCTCGAAACACATCATATGATTTATTCCGTTTTTGGATTACATTTGAGCAATGATTACAAAGGAATTAAAAGTTATACTACAACTGAAATTCAACAACGAATTGAAAAATTAAAACGATGTTGAAAGGAAAAACTATATACCTCCGTTCAGTTGAAGAAGACGACGCTACAACACTTTTTATGTGGGAAAACAATCCTGAAAACTGGAAAGTTTCAAATACAGAAGTTCCTTTTTCAATGACAGCGATTCATGAATTGATTGAACAACAGTCAAATATCAGAAACTCTGGACAAGCACGATTTATTATTTGTGAAAACGATTCCGATTATTCGGTTGGTACGATTGATTTGTACGATGTTAATTTTAAACACGGATTTGCATCTGTTGGAATAATAATAGCCGAAGAAAAATCAAGAAGAAAGGGACGAGCAAAGGAAAGTTTAGCTTTGCTTATTGAGTATGCTCGAGATATATTGGAATTGAAAAATTTACAATGCAGTATTCACGCTGACAATGAAGCAAGTATTCAGTTATTCGAATCTTTAGGTTTTAATAGAATCGGTATTCGAAAAAATTGGTTTATTTTTAAAGGGAAAAGAATTGACGAAATTAGTTATCAATTATGTCTAAAAGAACAATAATTATCGTTGGCATCATTGCCGCACTAGTTGCAATAGCTGTTGCCACACCAAAAATAATGCTCTATCTAGCCGGAAATAAAACGACTGTCAATAAATCAGCGCAAGTGTTTTTCATTAAAGACACTCTTTCTTTAAAAGAATTAGCAAAATCATTGAAAGATGAAGGAATCATTAAAGATGTCAAAGGATTTATTTCAGTTGGAGATTTTAAAGGATTAAATGAATCCAAAATTGCACTCGGAAAATATGTTATTGAACCTGGAGTTTCATATAAAAATGTACTTAACGGTTTCACTTTAAACGCCAAAGGAAACGGAAATGCAGAGGTGGAAGTCAATGTAACTTTCAATAATTGCAGAGACATCTATCAAATGGCTGGTATGGTTCAAAAATGTCTGATGTTAGATAGCACAAAATTAGTTGACTATTTAAATGATGCAGAAACGTTGAATAAATATGGGTTTACACCAGAACAATTGCCAGCATTATTCTTACCAAATACATATATGATGTATTTTGATACGGATGAGAAAATGTTTGTTGAGCGAATGGCGCAAGAATTTAAGAACTTTTGGACACCTGAACGAAAATCGAAGATGACACAAATGGGTTTTTCTTCTCAAAGTGAATTATCAACTTTAGCTAGTATTGTCTATAGCGAGCAATCAATTCACTCCTCTGAGTGGTCGATTATTGCTGGTTTATATCTGAATCGTTTGAAAAAAGGTATGTTATTGCAATCTGATCCTACTTTCAAATTTTGCTGGGAAGAAAAATTAAACGGAGTCGAGCGATTATTACGCGAACATCGTTCTGTGGATTGCGCTTACAACACCTATAAAATCAAAGGTTTACCTCCTGGTCCAATTTGTATGACTTCAGCAAAAGTTTTAGATGCGGTTTTAAACTATGAAAAACACGACTATTTATTTATGTGTGCAAAACCTGATTTTTCATACACCCATAATTTTGAATCTTCAGATGTAGAACATATGCGCAATGCCAGAAAATATCAAGTTTGGTTGGCAAATGAATTAAAGAAAAAGAAAAAATGAAACGTAGATCCTTCTTCAAATTTGGTTTAATAGCTGGAGCTTTATCCGTTGTAAAACCTATTAAAGGTGCAACTTTGATTGGTAAATCTTTCGAAGGAAAAGCAAAAGGACCAATTGTAATCTCTACTTGGATTCACGGATTGGATGCTAATAAAGCTGCTTGGGAAGTTTTGAGTAAAGGTGGAAAAGCAATTGATGCCGTTGAAAAAGGAGTTCGAGTAACTGAAAATGATTTGACCAATCGAAGCGTTGGAATTGGTGGACGACCAGACAGAGATGGACATGTGACATTAGATGCTTGCATTATGGACGAACAATCGCGTTGTGGTTCTGTGGCATTTTTAGAAGGAATTAAACATCCCATTTCAGTTGCGAGAGCAGTAATGGAAAAAACCCAACACGTGATGTTAGTAGGAGAAGGAGCCCACAAATTTGCAGTTGAAAACGGATTTGAAACCGCTAAAACGCCTTTGTCAGAAGTGAAAAAAGAATGGCAAGAATGGAAAAAAGAAAACAAAGATTTATTTAAAAAGCCAGAAATCAATCACGAAAATCACGATACAATAGGGATGATTGCGATGGATGCAAATGGTGATTTTAGTGGCGCATGTACAACCAGTGGATGGGCCTATAAATTGCACGGTCGAGTGGGGGATTCGCCAATTATCGGAGCTGGTTTATTTATTGATAATGAAGTGGGGGCAGCAACAGCCACAGGTCTTGGAGAAGCAATCATTCGAATTGCAGGAAGTCATACCGTAGTTGAATTGATGCGTCACGGATATACTCCTATGGAAGCATGCAAAGAAGCCGTAAATCGAATTATCAAAAAACACAAAGATTTAACCGGTTTACAGTGTTGTTTTTTAGCAATTGATAAACAAGGAAATGTTGGTTCTTACTCTGTTTACAATGGATTTAACTATGCATTGAGAACAAACACCGAAGAAAAAATGGTTGATGCTGGTTTTGATAGAAATTGGTAATTTTTTTTAAAACACGTTTCTTTTTTTTGTTTTCTTAAAATTTTTGGGCGTTTCCTCGATAAAATTAGTTTCGTGCCTCAACAATTTTGCCGAGATCGGGCTTTCCGCTATATCTCCAACAAGGTTGAAAAAACCTTCGTCGGAGGATGCCGCTCCTATCCCTAACGCGAATTACTTTTTTCTGCATTTATTTTTTGGTATTCCAATTCATGTAAATTCAACAAATTCGAGGTTAAGTAAACTTTTCTAATCAAGTCAATTATTAATATTTACTAGTTTATAAATTCAAGTAAGTTGAAATTCATTTTTGAAATTTAAAAACTAATTTTACTTTATGAACGAAACTCAGGCACAACAAGAAATTTCTCGGTTGACCGAACAAATCAATCACCACAACCATTTGTATTATGTGGATAGTAATCCTGAAATTTCAGATTATGATTTTGATGTGTTGCTCAAACAATTACAAGATTTAGAAGCTGCCTTTCCTCAGTTAGCTTCACCGAATAGTCCTACCAAAAGAGTAGGCGGCGACATCACCAAAAAGTTCGAGTCGGTAACGCATCGCTTTCCAATGTTGTCGCTTTCAAACACTTATTCCGAAGAAGAAATCGTGGATTGGGAAAATCGCATCAAAAAATTGATTGAAGATCCAATTGAGTTTGTCTGTGAACTAAAATACGACGGTGTTGCAATTGGAATTCGTTATGAAAATGGACAACTCACAAGAGCAGTAACACGCGGTGACGGAGGAAAAGGCGAAGATGTAACTGCAAATGTGCGTACTATTCGTTCCATTCCTTTGAGTTTGAAAGGCGATTTTCCAGCTGATTTTGAGATACGTGGCGAGATTTTTATGCCGCACGCACAATTCAAAAAACTAAATGAAGAACGTGAAGATATTGGTGAAGCTTTATTCGCAAATCCAAGAAATACAGCTTCCGGAACATTGAAAATGCAAGATTCAAAAATCGTTGCAGAAAGAGGTTTGGATTCGTATTTATATGGAATTTATGGGACTGATATTCAAGCAAAAGGGCATTTCGAATCCGTGCAGAAAGCAGGAACATGGGGGTTTAAAATACCTTTAGACAAAAATAAATTCATTCTTAAAACGGATTCCATTGAAGGAATGATGGAATTCATTCATTATTGGGATAAAAAACGCGAAGATTTACCTTTCGATATAGACGGAATTGTTTTGAAAGTGAATGATTATCAGCAACAAAAGACCTTAGGTTTTACAGCGAAATCACCTCGTTGGGCAATTGCCTATAAGTTTAAAGCAAATCGAGTTGAAACAAAGTTAAACGAAGTTACTTATCAAGTCGGACGAACGGGAGCAATCACACCAGTTGCGAATTTGTCGCCAGTGCAATTAGGTGGAACAACTGTGAAACGTGCTTCTTTACACAATGCCGACCAAATCGAAAAATTGGATTTACACGTTGGCGACTTCGTTTACGTGGAAAAAGGAGGAGAAATCATCCCAAAAATTGTAGGAGTAAACGTGGACAAACGCGATGATTCAAGTGAAAAAGTAGCGTTTTTGGAGAATTGTCCAGAATGTCAAACGGCTCTGATTCGTAGAGAAGGCGAGGCGCAACATTACTGTCCGAATGATAAAACCTGTCCACCACAAGTCAAAGGAAGAATCGAGCATTTTATCAGTCGCAAGGCAATGAACATCGATGGTTTGGGTTCAGAAACGGTTGATTTATTAGTCGAAAAAGGCCTCATTCTTAACATCGCTGATTTGTACGATTTGACTTTTGATCAAATTTTGAATCTCGACCGAATGGCAGAAAAGTCAGCAGATAATTTGATTAAAGGTGTTGAATTATCGAAAGAAGTTCCATTTGAACGCGTTTTGTTTGGAATCGGAATTCGCTTTGTTGGAGAAACGGTTGCCAAGAAGTTAGCGAAACATTTTAAGAACATTGACAATATCAAAAATGCACTTTACGACCAATTGATTGAGGCTGACGAAATTGGTGAAAAAATTGCCATTTCAATTCAACAATTCTTTTTGGAAGAAGAAAATGTGCAACTAATCGAACGTCTGAAATCAAAAGGTTTACGATTTGAAATGGAAGAAAAAGTTTCCTTATCGAGTGTTTTAGAAGGCAAAACAGTTGTCATTTCTGGAACTTTTGAAACCTTTTCTCGCGATGAATTGAAAGAATTAATCGAACGAAACGGCGGTAAAAACGGTTCATCGATTTCAAGTAAAACAGATTATTTAGTGGCTGGAGCAAACATGGGACCAGCGAAGTTGAAACAAGCAAATTCTCTTGGAATCAAAATGTTGAGCGAAAATGAATTTATTAAATTGATTAATTCATAATGGAAAAAAATCTTTGGAATACAACTCAATCGCTGCTCGTTGTTTACAATTACGAAAACTTAGATCGATTGCATGATTTTCGGAAATCATTGGATAAAATGTTGGCAAATAGCACTGTAGAAAGAGTGATTATAATAGTGAACATCGATAAAGAAGTAGATAAAAATGCACTTCCTCCTCATTTTTTAATTTATTACAACTCTCCGAATGATTATAATTTCTGGGGTAAATTAAAAGACGTTCAGTTGGAAGCTGAATTAAAGAAACAATATGATACTTTATTATGGCTTGGAGAAACCCAAAATCGAAGTTTTAAAGAAGTAAAAAACATTAAATTTTCTAATAAAATTGGGGTGAACTCTCCCGATTCTTTTTTTGAATTGCATTTGAATTCGGAATCAGACATACCCAGTGAAATGCTTACTTTTGTAGTAGAAACCTTAAAAAAAATAACCTTAGCATGAACAATCCATTTATAGGATCAGGTGTTGCATTAGTAACACCATTTCACAAAGACGGAAGCATTGATTTTGTTGCCTTGAAAAAACTAGTCCAACTTCAAATTGATGGAGGTACGGATTTTTTAGTCGTTCAGGGAACAACAGGTGAATCGCCAACTTTGTCTCAAGATGAAAAAATGCAAGTTTTACAAACGGTAATGGATGTAAATCAAGGGAAATTGAAAATCGTTTTTGGAGTAGGAGGGAACAATACATTAGCAGTAGGCGAAACTTTGAAAAAAGTTCCTGCTGGCGTTGATGGAATTTTATCCGTTTCACCTTATTACAACAAACCGATTCAAAAAGGAATTATTGAACACTATAAATACATTGCTTCTTGCACGGATTTACCAATTATCTTATACAACGTTCCAGGTCGAACAGGTTCAAATATTTTGCCAGAAACAACAATTGCTTTAGCTGAAATTCCAAATATTGTTGCGATGAAGGAAGCATCAGGAAGTATGGAGCAAATTATGGAAATTATTCGTTTGAGAAAACCTGATTTTGGGGTTTTATCTGGTGATGATGCGATTACAATGCCCTTAATTGCTGCTGGTGCGGATGGTGTTATTTCAGTTGTTGCGAATGCTTTTCCAGAGAAATTTTCTAAAATGGTGCATGCATCGATGGAAGGAAATTTGGATACAGCGCGCAAGGAACACTACGATTTATTACCTATTACAAAAATGTTTTTCGAAGAAGGAAATCCAGGTGGTGTTAAAGTAGCACTTGCAGTTCGAGGAATCATGGAAGAAAATATGCGTTTACCTTTGTTCCCTGTTTCTGATGGATTGAGAGCAAGAATTACTTTGGAAACCAATAGTTTACTGATGATGTAAAAAAAACAATAGCCTGACATAATTTTAATTCATCAATTCAAATTTTAAAAAAAAATTTGTTTAACCTCCTTTTTTCTTGGTCTGTGTGTATCCATCCTTGAATAGTAAATCAAAAACTTTATCGCGTAAAGCCCCTTGAATAAGAATTTCTCCATCCTTAACCGAACCACCAACGCCACATTTACTTTTAAGCGTTTTACCTAACTCTTTTATATCCTCTTCAGTTCCAACAAAACCTTCAACTAAGGTTACATCTTTACCTCCGCGTTGTTTTCTATCGATTGAGACGTAAAGTTTTTGTTGATTTTTTGGCAACGTTTCTTGCTCTTCTTCACTTTCCGATTCGTAATTAAAGTTTGGATTAGTGGAGTATACCACATTGATGAGTTGTTTGTTTTTCTTAGACATACAATTGATTTCTACTGTAAAATTAAAATTACTTGTTGATTTTTTGTAACTAAACAGTGAGTTAAATTAAACTTTTTGACTAACTTAAACACATGGAACAACAAGGAATAAAATCTTGGGCTGAAGATGATCGTCCACGTGAAAAGCTGATTATTAAAGGAAAAACAGCACTTTCTGACGCTGAATTATTAGCCATTATTATAGGTTCTGGAACACGAAAAAAGAGTGCTGTCGAACTATCAAAAGAAATTTTGTCAACTTTTGGGAATAATTTAATTGAATTTTCTCGCGTTCAATTTGATGATTTACTAAAGTTTAATGGGATTGGTGAAGCAAAAGCTATCAATATTATAGCCGCTTTGGAGTTAGGAAGGAGAAGACAAGGTTCTGAAGCTCCTCAAAAATTAAAAGTTTTAGGTGCTTCAATGCTCTATCAACATTTAAAACCATTTCTTGGCGATTTAAACCACGAAGAATTTTATGTAATAATGCTTAATCACGCCAACGAAATCATTCAAACAAAACAAGTTTCAAAAGGTGGAATGTCAGCTACGGTTGTGGATGGGAAAATTATTTTTAACATGGCATTGACTTATAAGGCAAGTTCGATTATCGTTGCACATAATCATCCGAGTGGAAATTTAAACCCAAGTTCACATGATGTTAGTTTGACAAATTCCTTACGAGAGTTTGGAAAATTGATTGATTTGCCACTTTTAGACCACCTCATATTCACGGATAATGGTTATTTTAGCTTCGCCGAACAAGGATTATTGAACTAATGACAAAAAAGAAAATCATAACAATTATAGGTGCTCGTCCGCAAATCATTAAGTCCTCGGCAATTAGCAGAACAATTCGCACGAAATTTCAAAATGAAATTGAAGAATTGATTGTTCATACAGGTCAGCATTACGATGAAAACATGTCTGAAGTCTTCTTTGAAGAAATGCAAATTCCAAAACCACATTTTAATTTGAATGTAGGAAGTGGAAGTCATGGATTACAGACTGCAAAAATGATTGAAGGACTAGAGGCCATTTTTTTAGCAGAAAAACCTGATGCGGTAGTTGTTTATGGCGACACAAATTCTACCATTGCTGGAGGTTTGGCAGCTGCTAAAATTCATATACCTGTTGTTCATATTGAAGCAGGTTTGAGAAGTTTTAATAAATCAATGCCTGAAGAATTAAATCGAATTGCTTGTGATCATTTTTCAACTTTATTATTCACACCAACATCTACAGGGCTAGAAAATTTAATAAAAGAAGGTTTTTCCGCAAGCATAAATTCAAAAGCAACAATTGATTATCCTAACGTTTATCAGTGTGGAGACATTATGTTTGACAATAGTATGTATTTCTCAGAAATTTCAGATAAACAATCCAACATTCTTACAGCAAACAATTTAGAAAAAGACAACTATGTCTTATGTACGATTCACCGTGATTCTAACACCGATATTGCTAAAAATTTGACTTCTATCTTTAGTGCTTTACTTCATATATCTTCTAGTAAAAATCTAAAAATTGTACTTCCAATTCATCCACGAACTAAAGGAAAAATGGAAGAATTGTTGGATAAGGAATTATTTCAACAGATACGACAAGATGAGTCGATTTTAATAATACCACCCGCAGGATTTTTGGATATTATTGCACTCGAGAAAAATGCTAGAATCATAATCTCAGATAGTGGAGGTTTACAAAAAGAGTCCTTTTTCTTTCAAAAACCGTGTGTAATTCTTAGGGAACAAACAGAATGGATAGAGATTGTTCAAAATGGAAATGCTTTATTGGCTGGTTCAAATTATGATAAAATCATTAATTCATTTAATCTACTTTTTGACAAAACAAATTACAGCTATCCTTCGTTTTATGGAGATGGAAATGCAGCTACTTTTATCTGCAAAAAAATACTGGAGGATTTATAATGTTATTAATTTACGTCGATCAAATAAGCGAGCGAGTTCAATACACTTTTGATTTCGTTTTTAAGGAAAGAGAAATCCTTTATTTATTAACGAATGATTATATCAAGTTCGATCAATTTGAAGGACAAAAATTTAATTATTCAGAACGCCATTTTGACAAGGTAATTCAAATTAAACCCGTTAGTTTGCTATTTGAAGATTCAATTAGTAATTACGGTATTTCTAAGAATAAATTCTACCAGGAAGAATGCATTTGCTTTAATCAAGAAGTTGATCCTTTTGCAAGCATTTTTTACATTTTGTCAAGAATGGAGGAATATACAACAATTAAAACAGATAAATTTGGTCGTTTTGAAGGGAAAAACAGTGTTTTACATCGGTTTAATTGGAACGAAAAAGTTGTATGTGATAGATGGGCAGTAGATATTATTCAATTTTTAAAAGTTAACGAAGTAATTAAAGAAGAATTAAAAACCCAAGTATTTACAATCGTTCCAACCTTTGATATTGATAATGCTTATGCCTATATTAATAAAGGAATTTTTAGAACTGCTTTAGCAACATTCAAGGATTTTATATTAGGTAGAAGTCGTCGTATTTTAGAGCGTCAACGTGTGCAAATTGGCTCAATGAAAGATCCTTACGATACATATGATTCAATAGAAGCGCTATCGACAAAGGGTTTTAAAATTAAAATCTTTTGGTTGCTTGGTGACTTTGCAAAATTTGATAGAAATATTAACCACCGCCATCCGAAACAACGAAAACTCATTCAACGATTAAGTAAGAAAGCAACTATTGGAATTCATCCAAGTTTTAAGTCCAATAGCTACGAATTTTATTTACACAACGAAATCGAACGTTTAGAAGAAATAGTGAATGATCGGGTTTTTTGCAGCCGTCAGCATTTTTTGTTTTTAAAAATGCCATACACCTATCAAACGCTAGTAGGACAAGAGATAAAACACGATTACACCATGGGTTTTGCTGATATTGCTGGTTTCAGAATGGGTACTGCTCGACCCTTAAAGTGGTTTGATTTACAAAAAAATAGAGTAACTAAGTTAACTCTTCATCCTTTTGCTTTCATGGATGGAACTTTAAATGAATATTTAAAATTAACACCCGAATTAGCCAAAGAAAAAATTTCTGAATTGTTTTCTGAAGTTAAAAGTTATGGAGGAGAATTTTCATTTATTTGGCACAACGAAACAATTGGTGATTATGGCAGTTGGAAAGGGTGGAAGGATGTTTTTGATTGGAGTGTTGGTTTGAAATGAAAAAGTGATTTCTTAAATCTAACAAAAGAAACCAGCTTTTTTTAAGTTTTAAAATTTTAAGGACACAAAAAAAGTCGACCGAAGCCGACTTTTTAAAAATCAAAAAAGAGAATTATTTCTCTTTCATCATTTTTTCCATTTCTTTGTAAGAATCACAAGCTTTAAGTTCTTCTTCCATTTTCTTTTTCTCGTCTTCTGATTTACCTTCTCCTAATTTTTCACATTTTTTGAAGTCAGCTTCATATTTCTTTTGAATAGCTTCAATTTTAGTAAAATCTCCTTTTACTTCTTTCATTTCTTTAGACATTTCTAACATTGTGTCTGCACAGTTACAAACATCAGAACCACCACAAGAAGCTAATACAAGTGATAAAGCAGCAAAGCTTAAAATAATTTTTTTCATAAATAAGTATTTTTCAAATTGTTTGCTAAGATAGTATTATTTTTTTTATTGGCAATTAAAATTTATATGAAATCCCTAATTGTAAGCCAATTGACTTATAACGGTTTCTAATAACATCTGTAGATACTACCTCTTTAAATGAAGCTTTATAAATTGGAACCAAAGAAAATTTAAATTGACTATCTGATAAAAAGGAAATTTCACAACCTATCTGATAATTAGTAAGATACTTCTTCGACTCTACTTGTGCAATAGAATTTAAATCAGGTTGAAGATAATTACCCAAACGATTTATACCATAGCCAAACATTATGCCACCAAATGGATTAACACCGAATTTATTCCAAGTTTTAGCGTAGCCTAAATTTAAAGGAATAGATAAATACCCATAACGATTTATTCCAGAAATTGAATTGTAACTATATCTAATCTCCTCTCCCCATTGAAAATAATCCACCCCTGACTGAATACTAAAATTTTTTATTACCCATTTCATTCTTAAGGAAAAATCCCAACTTGTAGTAGCTATTTCTTCACGTTCTCGTGTTTCCCTGTATTCTGCAATTGTATTTGTTATACTATTTTCTAATTCACTTGGAATTTCAAATGAAGAAATGATACCACTAACACCAGTGAAAAACCCAATTTCTTTCGTAATGGAAAGTTTCTTTTTATCTTTAGCTAGGGCTATTTTCTCTACTGTCTGATTTTTTTGAATTGAATCCAAAACTTTGGTAGAATCAATAGCTTGTACTATTTCCTTTTCAATTATAGGTTCTACATTTTTCATTTCAATGTCAGCATTTGATTTTGAAAGTTCATTGTTCAATTCAATAGCTGCTTTTTCACTTGATTGAATACTACTGGTTTGTTCAGAGCCAATATTTGATTGTGTTTTTATAAAAATTTGTGCCAGATCATTTTTATTAAGTCCATTTGAACCATTTTTCTTTTCCTCAGCACCCCTTTTATTTTTAACTTGAGAAGAATAACTTAAGCTATTTTCGACGTTATTTTCAATTGAATAATACTTAGCGTTTGCTATTTTACTTTTAGTTTGATTTGTGAAAGATTTAGTTGTTCTCTTTGATTTTGTAGATTTTATCTCTTCTACGTTTTCAGTTTTTGCTGAAATTGTTTTATTTGTTGAATTGAAAAGTAGTGTTGCACCCCATATAATAATTGAAAGTGAAAATACGCCAACCAACCACCAAAAAGCCACAGGTCTCTTACGTTTTTTCTCCAATGCATCCAGACGTGAATTCAAATCTGAAATAAAAACACTAGGGATTTCTTCATTCAAATTAACGTTCGATGCATCACGAAAAATTTGGTCTATTTCATTATCTTGTTTCATATGTTTATAATCGTTTTTTTTAATGGTCATATGCAATCGCCAATAAAATTCATCTTTGATTTTGACGAATTTAATTATGGCTTATTTCATGTTCTAATTCTAGTTTAAGTAATTCTTTTAATTTTTTTCGTGCCATTTTTGTATGCCATTTCGATGTTTGTTCTGAAATACCAAGTTGTTCCCCGATTTCTTTGTGAGAATAGCCATCTATTGCAAAAAGGTTGAAAACAACACGTGTTGATTCGGGAAGTTCCAACATTATTTTTTGTAAAAAGGCATCGTTTATTTCATATTCAGTAGCCGATACAACAGCGTCGTTTGATTCAATCAAAGCATCATGCTGAAATAGTGTATTGTATTTTTTATTTCGGCGATAATCATCAATTACCTCGTTGGTCATTATTCGCTTAATCCAACTAAAGAAATAGGCGTCTTTATATTTATCAAGATTCTGGACAATTTTTATAAAGGCATTGTTAACTAAGGTAACATGGTCTTCCTCATTTGTGCGATAACGTCTTGCAATAGCAACCAAAATTGGAAAGCAAAGTTTATATAACTCCAATTGCGACTTCCTATCGTAGTTAAAGGCTTTATTCAATAAGTCTGCACTTGGTTCCTTCATCTCAAAAAAATAGGATTCACTAAGTTAACGTAATAATTCAGCCTTAGGTGGTGAAAATTACATAAATTAGTTCAAAATAATGAAAGCTTTCTCTTAACTTTATATTTCCAAAATACTGACGAAAGTCATATACCATTGGTAACTTTAGTTACATCTCTATTCTGAAAAGGAAGTAACTTTGCAAAAAGATTTAAGATGAAAAAGGGTTCTAAATTGTACAGCATATCACATCTAACCTGCCCGCAATGTAATGAGGGAAAATTTCTAGTTTCACATCCTTATGATTTAAGGCATGCAGGAGATGTTCGTGAGCATTGTGACGTTTGTGGACTTAAATACTCAAAAGAACCAGGTTTTTACTACGGAGCAATGTATGTTTCATATGCACTTGGAGTTGCATTATTCGTTACAATTTGGACTTCTTGTAATTTATTTTTCGACAATGTTAGTGTTTGGACCCAAATCGGTTTAGTTGTTTTTTTCAGTGTTGCCCTAAGTCCTTATTTGTTTGCCTTATCGAAAATAATTTGGGCAAATTTCTTCATACATTTTAAGCCAGATGCAAAACTTAGTAAATAAAAAAGAACTTCTTCACGAAACTTTAGGTTACCTTCTCGAAGAGGAATTGATTCAAGAAATGAGCGAAATTGCTCGTGTCAGAGAAACTGTTACCGACGAAATTATTATTCATGTGGGTGATGAATTATTAATGATACCAATTGTTATAAGTGGTTCAATAAAAGTTTCGCGAGAAAATGAATCTGGAAATGAATTGCTTTTGTATTATATCGAAGGGGGTGATACGTGTGCGATGACTTTACAATGTTGTGTTCGAAAAGTTGATAGCCATATTAAAGCAACGGCCATGGAACCTTCCTTATTACTTATGTTTCCAGTTGAAAACATGGATAAATGGATGGATAAATATAAATCTTGGAGAAGCTTCATTCTTTCAAGTTACCATTCGCGCATGATGGAGTTAATGGAAACAATCGACGCTATGGCATTTATGCGTTTAGATGAACGTTTATTGAAATACTTAACAGACCAAGTGAAATTAATGGGAAGTATGGAATTAAACCACACGCATCAACAAATAGCAGACGATTTGCATTCTTCAAGAGTAGTTATTTCTAGATTACTAAAACAATTAGAAACGAAAGGAATAATCGCCATTCATCGTAATAAGATTGTAGTGAAGCAATTCTGATTCAAGCAAATTCTTATTTAATTAAAAATCATAAAAAAATCCGTCGTGAGTATTTTCATCGACGGATTTTTTATTTCTTAGTTTAGTTTTTAGTTACTCAACAATAAAGTAAATATCTACTCTACGGTTGATTTTGCGTCCTTCTGGTGTTTCGTTTTCTGCTTTTGGTTTGTTCTCTCCGAAATAGTTGATTTTAATTCTATCTTCTTTGATTCCATTAGCAACTAAAAACTCTTTCACTGCATTCACACGATTTTTAGACAAGTTCACATTGTAAGATTCTTGACCTTTAGCATCTGTGTGACCTTCTAATGCAATTATTAAGTTAGGACGTGTATTCAATAAGTTGATCAAAGATTCTAACTCTCCATAAGATACTTTCTGAACGATTGCTTTGTCAAATTCAAACAAAATAGATTTAATTGGCAACTGACCTTCGTTTTTAAGTTGCATTTCTTCCGTCATAGTGTTTTTTGCCTCTGCAATTTTCTCAATGTAAACCGTATCAACACGTGTAATAAAAACAGTATCGATTTGAATAATTGGTTCCACTTTAGCAATTTGAGCAGAGTCAATTGGTGCAACTTTTACTAGCTCTGGTTTTGTTTTTTCTTTTTTACAGAAACGTAAACCTAACATAAATTCGTGTGAACCAGCACTGTAACCTGCGATATTACTCATTGGTGTTTCATAGGCATAACCAACGAAGAATAAATCTTGAATATTAACACCAGCTCTTGCAATTAATCCAACGCGCGTTCTATAACCCAAACCAGCGTATATGAAATTTTTGTAAATCGCATCCGCATTGATGTCTAATTGATAACCATTGGTAGTTCCTTTGGCAAAAAGTGAAGGTTTCACTGTCCATTTATCGTTAATGTCAACATTGTAAGAAGCATACATTGTAGCGTGTCTTTTCAAACCATAACCATTTAGTCCTTCGTAACCAAAATTTGAATACGCTTGAATCAACTGTTTAGATGCCATTGCAATTTCTAGGTTGTTCCAATTATAGGTAAAACCAATTTCTGTATTCACGGTTCCAGCTGATTGATTTCCTCCAGTTACAATCGGGTCATTCGGGTCAAAAACGATTGCTGAAGATGGATCAAGACGGTATTGATTGAAACCTAAAGAAAGTCCAGCTCTAACTTTATGAACGTTTGCAAAGGTAAATCCATAAGAAACAGAACCTAAACCAGAAACTTGTTGCAACATTCCAATTTTATCAATAAGAATTTGACCTCCAACACCAAGCGATTTTCCAACTCGTGTGTTTGCACTTAATAGGCTTGTTGAAGGCGCTCCCTCAATTTTCACCCATTGATTTAAGTGTGAGAAATTAATTTCAGTACAGCCACTTGCTCCAGCATAAGCAGGATTGATGATATACTTATTGTAGCCATATACATTTGATTGTGGCATTTGTTGAGCAAATCCAACTACTGAAAGAAGTAAAGTGGATAATATGATGATATTTTTCATAATTGTGTTTTTTAAGGTTTTTAAATCTTTGATTTTAAATAAATTACTTTTTAAATCTTAAAAGATTAATTGAACCTGTGTATTCATTATTATCACATTTGATAGAGTAGAAGTAAACGCCATCTGGTAAATCTTCATCGTTTTTAGTTCCTCCCCATTCGTTGTTATAATCAGTAGTTTCGTAAACTGGTTGTCCCCAACGATTGTAGATTTTTACTGTACATCCAGCAATAACGGTTGGATCGCTTACTTTCCACGTATCGTTTTGTCCATCTCCATTTGGAGTCAATACATTACTAATGATGAACTCACAATTTTCAACGGTTAAAATCAACGTTTTAATTGTGTCACAAGAACCTGGCGTGTAAACTGTATCTTGGTAAACTCCTGCTTCAGTTAATTCCAAACCTCCAAAGAAATAAGTTCCACCCTCACAAAAAGTTGCTTGTAAAGTTGAAGTTGGGTAAGGCAACATAAACACAACTGTTGTAACAACGCTATCACAGCCATCTACTGATTGTAAAACATCAGTATAAACTCCTTGAGAAGTATATGTTGAAGTTCCAACTTGTACACTTGTTCCCGGACAAATTGATTGTTCATTGGTTGAGGAAAGCGCCTGAAGAACTGTTAATGTTGTAATTACGGTGCTATCACATCCAGAAGGTGTAGGGAAAATATCCGTGTAAACTCCAGAAAGTGTTTGAAGCTGTCCACCTAATAATATACTTGCACCTTGACAAATTGCTTTTGAAACGTTTACGGTAACTGGTTCACAAGGATTTCCACAGTTTGTTGCGTCAAAGGAGAATGTTTTTGGACAAGATCCATCATTGATTGTTAAAGTATAAATTCCTGCGATTGAACCTGTATAGTTAATAGTTGCTCCAGGAGTTAAGTTTCCGGTTTGTGCGACACCACCAAGAGGATTTGTGATTGTATAGCTATAAGGTTGGTTGTTGAAACTACTCAAACCTCCTGTTGCCGAGAAAGAAACCGTACATGTAATATTGTCATAGTTCACAATTGCATTTAAGTTTTGTAAGAAAACAACAGGTATTCCTGGTTCAACGGTTGAACTAATGCAACTGAAATCACCCCAAGAAGCTGGTAAATCTCCCGCAGGAGATAAGTAATAAATTTGGTTGAAGTTTGGATTTCCAAAAGTTCCATTTCCAGAACCGTTGTTTACAAACACTGCATCAATTGATTGAACGGTATCAATAGGAACAATTGTAGTTAAGTTTGTTGGGATTGTTGCTGATGAATGCAAAATATATCCAGCTAACAAACAGCTTGGTAAATCTGCTGTTGATTGTCCAATTCCATTCAATAAAATTCCCGGTGTAATTGTATCTCCAAAACAAACGTAAGCTGTATCTGGTTGCGTCACTTTAACTGTGTCTCCATTAGCTAATGTTGCATAAATATCTCCTGCATCACTTGCAACCTCGCGAATATATTCGATAATGTATTGACCAACATCTCCAGGTGAACCGCCATCAATTTGAATAGCGTATTTTTTGCCTGGAACTAAACAACAAGCTGAAGTTTGTGCTCCTGTGAATCCAGCTGTACCTGTAATGATTGGTGTAATCGTAGTTGTTTGTTGTGTTCCATCTTCTGTAAAAGTTGCAGGATTTAAACCTCCGTAACAATCTGTACCATTCAACAATTCATAGATGCTGTAACGTAACTGATTTAGACCAACGTACGCACGGATACTCATTTCAACTGCTCCAGTTGCTGGCGCTGTGAAATAATGCCAAACTGTTTGATCTGCTCTGTTTGCTGGGTCTGCGTCAATTGCAGGTTCTCCTGCTAAATATTCTCTACACGCATATTTATTTGTTCCAGCTACCGCTTGAAATGTAGGATTTGTTCCAGCTAAAATAACTGGTACTTCAAACAATGTATCTTGCATTGCTAAACATAAAATATCGTTTGCAGGAGAGTTATTAATAACATCTTCGGTGCTTGGATCATATAACCAAACTTTTCCAGTAGAAACAGTTGAAAAAGCTTGTGGATCTAATGTTCCGTAATAAGTATAACCTGGCTCTAAACAAGAAGCTGTGATTTTTGCTGTTCTGTTTGAACCTGATACACTTCCACTTGATGCATCTAATTGAGTCAAATTAGAACAAAACAAATCTGTTGGTTGTCCAGGAGCAAAACGATTGTCTAAGCCATAAAGTGCGATATCTTCAGCTTCACTGATACTTAACAAACCTGTTACCTCACCTTCAAAATAGATTCTTCCGCTGTTAGGAGCAACGAAATTAAACCAAACATTTTCGTCAATACTATTTGATGTTCCAACAGCTGGAGTGTAGAAATAACCAACGTAGTTTTCCGCATTAGTTCCAGTAAAAGTAGAACCTGCTTCTCTGTCAGTTGCTCTTGAATAATTTAAACTTAAGGTAGGAGAATTTGAATTCGTTAATTCGCTTGAAACTGTTGTCGTAATTGATGTAGAAGCGACAGAAACTGAGGTACAAGGAATATCATTGAAATCGGTAGGAGTTCCACCAAGATCAGTTATTTTAATCCCAACAGAACCTTTTTGATTGGGTTCGTCCGAGTTGAATTGCAGGTAATAAGTCTCTCCAGGAATCAATGGGTCTCCTTCAGAAATTAAACCACCGTTCCAATTTCCTGTTGCTTTTCCTTGTGGTGCAATAACTGGAATATCATCATCTGCATAACTGTGTTCCGACAAATAATTGAATTTCTCTTTGATTTGAAGATTGTTGAAGTTGTTTGTTCCTTGTAAACATCCAACACCATCGGTAGCATGGTATAAAGCAATCTCAGTTCCGAAATTTGTTTGAGGTAAATCAGTGTCAATTCTTATGTTTCCGCTTGAATTGGCTGGTAAAGTGAAATAAAACCAAGCAGAACCGTGACCTGCATCACCAATGCTTTGGAAAATTGGTTCACCGTTTTCAATCGTGTAATTTCCACAATATGCATACGAATTGGTGTTTCCATCTGCGGTAATTAAAAGTGCGTCACAGATATTATCTTCCATTATTTGAATTGATAAATCGGTGCGAATTACTTCAAAAGAGATGGTATAGGTTTGTGTTCCACATCCACTTGTTCCTGTTGCAGTTAAATTGATCGGTGTGATTGTCCCTGTTGAAGTAGGAACAAGTACTGGATGAATTTGAACACCTGTTCTAACTTCAGAAAGGTTACCTAATAAATCCCAGTTTACAATTGGCGCATCATTTTCATATCCTTGCCAATTGATGTAAATCGAGTCTGGTACATCTGTTGGACATAAATAATCGTGATCGAAAAATACACTGTTTACATTTAAACTCCAAGGACCATTATCATCATTTTTGTAAGAGAAATTAAAGTCTCCAGTAAGACCAAATGCTGCTGGATTATTATTGCCAAGTTCTAAAGTGTTGTCAATAGCACTGTATTCAAAGGCATAGTCAGAATTTCCAGAAAGAAAGCCATCGCAGTCAACAGAGCCTGTTGTTGCAACCGAAAGAACTTTTACTTTGATATTGGCTTGTGAAAATGCGTTTAAGCAAGAAAACGAAAGAAGTACTGCTACTAATTTTGCTTTTAAAGTAATTTTTTTAACCATAATTTTCATTTAGATTCAAATGCTTGATTTTTCAAGCTAGCGAATATACATTTTTTAATTTTTCAACAATTGAACTTGTTGATAACTCAGCTCATTGTTAACAAGTAGTTTTCGCTAAATGAAACGTAATGAATATTGGTTTTTTTTGGGTAATTAAAAGAAATTCAATTTTGTATAAGTTCTTAGTGTGAGTTTCTCTTAACTAAAAATTAAATGGCTTAAAAACTATTTAATTAAAAATAGCATTAAAAAAATCACCGTAAGTTTTTTATCCAATGACCATTTGCTTATATACCAATAAAGAAATCTGAAAAGGGAAGTGAAAACGAAGCCAAATCCAGCTATTAAATTTAAAATACCGATAGTAAAAAGCCATACAGCATTGGAAGAATTGATTTCAGCCTCAGTGCCGTATTCGATTATTACGCCATTTGAAATCCAAAGATAGGTTCCGTAAACAATTGCCACTAAACTTAAAAGTCCTGTCAAAATGGCGTTTGACTGTTTTTTTAGAAAATAGATTTGGATAGAAAAAGCAATGATTAAGGACAATAAAGCAATTCCGATGATTGATTGAAGTAGCATATTTAAAGGTTTAAGGTTAATCTTTTATTCTTGTTACATCTCTAAGACCGTTAAGTCCTTGAAATGTTACAACAAAAAAGTAATTTTCAAAAACCGTGCTAAAAAATTCACTTTGCTTTATAATTAAAATATTAAAACGATAATTTGGTGAATCGCTGATTGCAATCCGTTAATTAACCAATCTGCAATTCACTAATTCGCAATCACTCAATCACTTCACCTGTTTCAGAATCCCAACGTGTTACTCGTTGAACCCCTTCTACTTCTTCAAATTTTCGTGTTAATTGTTCTAAATGTTCTGTATCGTATACCATAACTTTAATTCGTCCTTCGAAAACGCCATCCTCCGTTTCAAATGAAATACTTTTCATATTAACATTATTCTGCTTGGATATTATTTCTGTCAATTTATTTACTAAACCTAATTGGTCAATTCCAACGATTTTTATCGCTGCAACCCGTTCCACTAATTTCTCAGATTTCCAGCGAGCTTTAATACAACGATAGGCAAATTTTGACATTAAATGAACTGCATTTGGACAGTTATTCCTGTGAACTTTTATTCCGTCAGAAATGGTAATAAACCCAAAAACTTTATCTCCTGGAATTGGATTACAACATTTAGCCATTTGATAATCGAAACCTTTAAAATCGTCTCCAATAAGAATTGTATCTGAATTAGTGTCGATTCCAATAAATTTATCTTCGTTATCAGGATTTATTTTCTTTTTAACAACTTCTTTTTTTATGAGTTGAATCATTCCGCCAATAACTTCTAATTCGCGTAATTTGGCAAGTTCCACTTTTCCTTTTGCAATTCTAAAATACAATTCTGTTGCTGAAGGAACATTAAAATACTTTTCAAGAAAACTGATATTTTCAGAGTTCATTCGCACATTAAACTGTTTGAATTTTCGCTCCAAAATCTCTTTCCCATCCATCGCAATAACTTTGCGTTCTTCATTTAAAGAAGATTTTATGCGCTGTTTGGCTCTTGCTGAAACCACATATTTTAGCCATTCCTCATTCGGTTTTTGCTTCGATGAGGTAATTATTTCTAATTGATCACCGTTTTTCAATTGATAACTCAACGGCATTAAGCGATTGTTGACTTTTGCACCGATACATTTACTTCCTATGTCTGAATGAATATCGTAAGCAAAATCAAGAATTGTAGAACCGATTGGTAAAACACGCAATTCTCCTTTTGGAGTAAAAACATAGATTTCATCGTTGAATAAATTCAGTTTGAAATCATTCACAAAATCCAAAGCACTCGCTTCAGGATTGTCCAATAAGTCTCTTATTTCTGCAATCCAACGGTCCAATTTACTATCTTCTCCTTTTGATTCTTTGTATTTATAGTGAGCCGCTAAACCTTTCTCCGCAATTTCATCCATTCTTTTAGAACGGATTTGAACTTCAACCCAACGTCCTTGAGGCGACATTACAGTTGTGTGTAACGATTCGTAACCATTTGCTCGTGGGGTCGAAACCCAATCACGCAAACGTTCAGGACTCGGCTGATAGAAATCTGTTACAATTGAATAAATGCGCCAACAATCTGGTTTTTCAAGTTCTACGGGTGTTTCAACGATTATTCGAATTGCAAAAACATCAAAAACTTCCTCAAAAGGAATGTCTTTGGTTTGCATTTTTCGCCAAATGGAAGAAATAGATTTTGTTCTTGCTTTGATGTCAAAAATATATCCTTCGTGTAAAAGAGTTTCACGAATGGGTGACATAAATCGACGAATAAAACGATTACGAACGTCAGCTGTACTTTTTAACTTTGTTTCAATGTCTTTGTAAACCTCTGGCTCACAGTACATCATTGATAAATCCTCTAATTCTGTTTTAATGGAATATAATCCCAAACGATGGGCGAGGGGAGCGTATAAAAATTTGGTTTCAGATGCAATTTTCAATTGTTTATCTGCACGCATACTTCCAAGCGTACGCATATTGTGTAAACGATCCGCCAATTTGATTAAAACCACTCGTAAATCATCCGAAATGGTCAAAATCATCTTACGGAAATTCTCCGCTTGAATGGAAGCATTTTCGTCAAATACCTCAGGAATTTTCGTTAGTCCATCAATAATTAAACGTACATGTGGGCCAAATAAATCCTCAACATCTTCTAAAGTGATGTGCGTGTCTTCAACAGTGTCGTGTAATAAAGCACAAACAACAGCTGTGGCACCCAACCCCATTTCTTCCGCACAAATTCTTGCAACGGCGATTGGATGATAAATGTATGGTTCTCCCGATTTTCGACGCATATCCTTGTGAGCTTCCAAAGCCATATCAAAAGCTTTGCGAATCAAGGTTGTGTCTTCGCGAGTTCTATTTTTTAATGCACGTAATAAACCTTTAAACGCATTTAGAATTTCTTTGCGTTCTTGCTCTAAATCGATTTTAATTTCAGGTTTATATTCCAACATAGTTTATTTAGCTCCTAATAATTTTGCCTTCACCTCCCCAAATCCAATGCGAATTCCATTTGCTTCACAATGACCGCGCATAATAACTGTGTCGCCATCTAAAATAAATCGGCGCTCAGTGCCATCGTTCATTTTCAATGGTTTCGTTCCTTTCCAACATAATTCTAACATGGAGCCATAGGAATCTTCAGTTGGCCCTGAAATGGTTCCAGATCCCATTAAATCCCCTGTTCTGATGTTACAACCGTTTACAGTATGATGTGCCAATTGTTGCGCCATATTCCAATACATATACTTGAAATTGGAATTAGAAATCACTGTTTCAGCTGTATTTTCAGGTTGAATCGCAACTTGTAAATTGATATCGTATGATTTTTTACCTTCAAATTCCAAATAAGAAAGTACTTTCGGATCTTGATTTGGAGTTTCAACTGCGTAAGGTTGCAAAGCGTCCAACGTCACAATCCAAGCCGACATCGACGAAGCAAAGTTTTTCGCTAAGAAAGGTCCAAGTGGAACATATTCCCATTTTTGAATGTCACGTGCCGACCAATCATTGAACAAACACAAACCAAAAATATAATCTTCCGCTTCAGCTGTTGAAATCGAGTCTCCAAGAGGTTTTCCATCGAATGTGATGAATCCCATTTCCAACTCAAAATCTACTTGTCTCGAAGGAGCAAAAATAGGATCTTCGTTGTCATTAGGTTTAATTTGACCTTTTGGACGATGAATATCTTGACCAGAAAGAATCACAGACGAAGCACGCCCGTGGTAACCAACAGGAATCCACAACCAGTTTGGCAACAAAGCATTTGCAGGATCGCGGAACATAATTCCAACGTTCGTTGCGTGTTCTTTACTTGAATAAAAATCGGTATAATCGCCAATTTGAACCGGCATACACATTTCAACACTGTTCGCATCAATTAATACTTGGTCAACGTGATGCTGATTTTTTTGTAAATCAGTAAAATCGGCATCCAATAATTTTGAAATACGATTGCGCAATTGACGCACAGCCACCTTTCCTTTTTTCATCATCGGATTTAAGTATTCACTATCGAAATCACTTAATTCGAACGGTAAATTCTCTAAATATCCAAGCACGAATAAAGTTTTTAAATCTAGAACACTGTTACCAATTCTTACACCAACTCGTGGCGTTAAACTAGCTGTTTTAAAAATACCAAAAGGTAAATTTTGAATCGAAAAATCACTGTTTTCAGGCACTGCCACCCAAGATTTTAATGCGGGGTTGTTTGCTGCTATCATATTAATTGCGAATTATTTTATTTCGAATTGCGGATTAAAAAGTGCTTTTGCCAATTCGCAATTCGCAATTTTTAATCCGCAATTATTAGTTAAACGTTAAACCTAAAGTGCATAATATCACCATCTTCCACAACGTATTCTTTTCCTTCAACCTTGAATTTCCCAGCTTCTTTTACCGCTGCTTCAGAACCGAAAGTAATATAATCGTTGTATTTCATAACCTCTGCACGAATGAATCCTTTTTCGAAATCGGAGTGAATTACACCTGCTGCTTGTGGCGCCGTCATTCCTTTACGAATGGTCCAAGCTCTCACTTCTTTCACACCCGCCGTAAAATACGTTGATAAATTCAACAAACTATACGACTGACGAATCAAGCGATTAACTCCAGGCTCGTCTAATCCTAATTCATCTAAGAACATTTTACGCTCGTCGTAAGTTTCTAATTCAGTAATATCTGCCTCTATTTTTGCACCGATTACCAATACTTCCGCATTTTCGTGCGCAACAGCAGCTTTCACTTCATCCACATAATGATTTCCAGTTTTCACTGAATCTTCATCTACGTTGCAAACATACATTACTGGTTTCGAAGTGATTAAATTAAATCTATGGATGATATCTTTTTCTTCTTGTGTAAATTCAAGACCTCGAGCGGAAATTCCTTTTTCTAAACCTTCTTTGATTTTCAGCGCTAATTCATTTTCTTTCACAGCATCTTTATCTCCAGATTTAAGAACGCGTGCTAAACTTGCAATTTTCTTTTCGATGGTATCTAAGTCCTTCAATTGCAATTCAATATCAATAATTTCTTTGTCGCGAATTGGGTTAACGCTACCGTCAACGTGAATGATATTTCCATCGTCGAAACAACGCAACACGTGAAGAATAGCATCCGTTTCGCGAATATTTGCTAAAAATTGATTCCCAAGACCTTCACCTTTTGATGCGCCTTTCACCAAACCTGCGATGTCCACAATCTCCATTGTAGTTGGCATTACACGCTCTGGATTTACAAGTGCTTCTAATTTTTCCAATCTTGGATCGGGCACAGAAATCGTTCCGATGTTGGGTTCAATCGTACAAAAAGGAAAGTTTGCAGACTGCGCTTTCGCATTCGACAAACAGTTAAATAAAGTTGATTTCCCCACGTTTGGTAATCCAACAATTCCACATTTTAAAGCCATCTAATTCGTTTTTCTCACAAAGATAATAGAAAGCTTAATTTTTGGAAGTTCTGTTGCTATTTATGTTGGATGAAAGAAGGAATTAAAGTTTTTTGGCGCCTAATCCTGCTATTCGCTATATCTCTGACAAGTTTTGAAAAAAAACTTGTCAGAGGATGCCGCTGCTATCAGGGGCGTTTGGTTTTATAGTTCGCAGGATTTTTTCTAATATATCCAGCGATGTTTAAGTATGCGAGTTCGTCTCGAATTATTATTTCGTAATAATTCCGTTGCCAGATTTTATAGTTTAAATTTTTTATAATATCCGTTGGGGCGAATTCCGTTGGGGCGAATTGTAATTCGCCCGTAACGGATCCTAAAAGGATAAATTCTTTTATCCTTTTAATAGTTGCGATTTTAAATCCTCGGATAAAAGCCCCGATAGTATGCGAAGGAGATTTAAAAGCTCCGATTTGATTATTATGATTCTCTGAAAATAGTATTTCAATTATTCCATGAATATGGTCAGGCATGATGATGTGTGCATGAAGTTTGCAGTTTTGGCGGCGTTAGCTGTGTTTAGCCATTCTTCATCTGTGATTCGTCCAAAATCGTTTAAAATCATTTGATCATCGATGATTTGTCCGAAAATTTTGGCTTTGTCTTCGCAGCAAATTGTTATGAAATAGTAGCCTTCTTTTGAATAGTCATAGCCTTTTAATCGAATGGATCTTCGATGATGTTTTAGTGGTTCAAATTGAATCATTTTATCTTTTTTCCTATTGAATTTAAGGAAAAAGTTGATTTGGAAAAAGTAAAATTCAAAAAAAAATGTTCCAATTAATTAGATTTTAGCTCAATTTTCTAATCTAATCTAATTTTATTTTATTGTTTGCATTTTTTGAACCATTCCAGGAATTAAAAATTTCGGAAAGAAAGGAAGAATATATCGCAATAGCATGTTTAAAATAGGGTCTGAAATACAAATCACTTTTCCCTTTTCCATCGCTCGATAACCTTTTTCAGCAGTTGATTTCGCACTTGCAGCTTTTTCAAATAAATTTCCACCTGTCATTCCAGCAGTTTTTTCGAATTCAGTTTTTACAGGTCCAGGACAAAGTGCGGTTACACTAATATTATGAGGTTTTAACTCGTGTGCAAGTGCTTCGCTAAACGAGACTACAAAAGCCTTTGTGGCAAAATAGGTAGCTTGCAAAGGACCAGGTAAGAATCCTGCAGTACTTGCTGTATTTAATATTTTACCAGCTTTTCTTTTTTTCATGTCTTGTAGAAATAAATGACTCAATTCGACGAGCGCGCTTACATTTAAATCAATCATTTCTAAATCTTTAGCAATTGGTCGATCTACAAAAAAACCGTGACCTCCAAAGCCTGCATTGTTGAACAAATAATCAATCTCTAGTTGGTTTGATTTTGTAAATTCATAAACTTCTTTAGCTGCACCTTTACTCGTTAAATCTTTCAAAAAAATCCAAACTTTGATAGCGTGTTTTTCTTCCAATTCTTTTTTTAATTGTTCAAGTTCCTCAGAACGTCTTGCAACAAGTATTAAATCACCATTTTTACTTGCGTGAATTCTTGCTAATTCTTTACCAATTCCACTAGATGCTCCCGTAATTAAGGCTAGTTTTTTCATTTTTTTCGTTTAGTTTCGTAAAAATAGATAATGTGAAAGGTAAAATGAAAGTTTTAAAATTTATTCTCCAAAATATAATGGCAAATACAATTAAACCAAACTCTTTTCGTTCTGTTTTCATGCGATTTTTAATTTTAAGTTTTTTGCTTACTCCATTTCTTGCCTTTTCGCAATCAGCAGTTGGTTCGAATGGATTTGCATTTCTGAATGGAAATTATTCGGCTAGAAGTGCAGCAATGGGAGGGAAGACAATAAGTATTTATGACGATGACTTGAGTTTAGCAAATGATAATCCTGCAATTTTGAATGAAAAAATGAATGGAATGATTCAAGTCAACCAAGGATTACTTCCCGCTGGAATTAATTTTGGTGCAGTTAATTATGCAATCAATACAAAAATCGGTGTATTTGCTCCTTCTGTAAAATATGTCAATTATGGGAAATTTACAGAGACAGATGAAACTGGTCGAGTATTAGGTAATTTTTCTGCAACTGACTTCAGTGTAGGAACAAATTTTGGAATAAGCCTAAATAAAGTCATTCATTTAGGTGCTAACTTTCAATTTTTAGGTTCAAACTTAGATACGTACAGTGCTTACGGTATGAGTTTAGGTTTTGGAGTATTAATGATGCATCCCAACGAATTGATTTCTGGTGGTTTAACCGTTCGAAATATTGGTTTCGTATTCAAAGAATATACAAGTAACGCAAAAACTTCTTTACCTATTGATGTTCAAGCTGCTTTTTCCTTCAAACTCAAACACGCGCCATTTCGTTTTTCTATTTTAGGACATCACTTGAATCAGTGGAATATTGTATATCAAGATCCAACGTTGAAACCAACTTTTGATGCTTTAACAGGCGATACTATTCCGGTTCCAACAGCTGGTTTTGGAGAGAAATTAGCCAATCATTTTAACTTTCAGGTAGAATTACTAGCTTCTAAATCCGTTCAAATTCGCGCTGGATTTGACTACCACCGAAGACAACAACTAAAACTAATCGATCGACCAGGTTTGGCAGGTTTTTCTTTCGGTGTCGGGATGAGATTCAAAAAAATCAGTTTAGACTACGGATTTATGGTTTTCTCAAAAGCTGGTCAAAATCACTCTATTGGAATCTCTACGCAGATTAGCGATTGGTTGAAAAAGAAAAGTTAGTACGTCAATAAAATTTCAGTTGTATCAAAAGCAACTGTAGTCGCTTCTTTCAGCCCTTGAATACTTGTATTAACTACCCAATAATAAATTGAATAAGGCGTATTTCCTTTATTTATGCAATAAAATGTAGTGTCCAAAGCACCGTAATAGTTTTGTTCTATACTTGGGCAACATTCTGCACAATCTTGATAACCAGCTTGTTTGATGTATCGTAAGTGGTCGTTGTTGGTTGGGGAATTATTGATGATTCGAATTGCAGCCCAAGATTTTGCTTCCGTTGAAAAATTTCTAGTGTTCTCATTTTCTAAACTCAACTCAGAATAAAAAATACTTTCCTCTATAGAGAAATAATTTAGTTTAGTGATTTTAACAACGTATTTCTCCATCTTTTCACGAGGGAATCTAATATTGTAATTTCCATCAGCACTTAAAACAATAGTTTCAATTAATTGCTCACTAGTTGTACCAATTGGCACTTTATAAATTTTCATTTCTGCGCCTTCAAGTCCTGTGTTAAATGTTAAATCGCTCACTTTTCCTTTGAGTACGAAGTTTCCTGTTCCCTTTTCACACGAATAAGTGAAAGCGATTAGGGCAAATATTAAAAGTAGTTTTTTCATTAAGAAATATAATTTTGGAAAACTTTTAATTTCTCTTTTGGCACGAAGAAATAATCACCTTCTTCTTTTTGAACGCCTTCTTCCGATACAAAGTGTGCATCGCAAATTCCAAATTGAAGGTAATCTAATTCATTAAATAGCTCTAGTAATTGAGTTTTGTTTTCTTCTGAAATTTCAAGTTGAACAAACGGACGTTGCGTTGCAATCACAGATTTAATTTCTTGAAAAACAATTCCTTCGTAACCTTCAATATCACATTTTATGTAGTTGATTTTTGGGATTTTACCTATGAATTCAGATGCTTTTACAATTTTAACATCTTGTGTTTTGTGCATTTTTTTCTCTTCTTCTGAATGTGCGATGTGCGGTAAACCTGTGCGAATAAAACCATCTGATTCAGGCATCACCATCGTGATAATTCCTTCTTCTTTTCCGAGTGCAACATTGTGAATTTCAATGTTTGATTTATTACCCAAAAAGTGTTTTAGCGTATTGTAAAACACAGGTACAGGCTCAATTGCAATCACTTTTCCGTTGGGTGTAAGTCGTGCGAAGTTTTTAGCAAAATAACCGAGATTTGCACCGATATCCACCACCACAAAGTCTTTTTGAATGATTTGTTTTATCGCATAATGATATTTGAATCGCGGATCGTTTTTTAGAAAACCTAAATCGTATAGCAAATAAAAAACACGGTGTAGGGTTCTCAAATATGCTTTTTGACTTAAAATTTTAGCAAGAAATTTCTTTATACTCTTCATTAAAAACGAAGGTACATTTTTCATTTTAAATCACATTCAAAAAATATTTTTTTGCTTTCACTTTTGTTGAATTAAAAGATTAAAATTTAATCAAAATAAAAGATTAAATTATAATCAAAATTCATTTTTTGTTGTAATTTTGTTTCAAGTTTTTTATTCAAAACAACTTCTCAGTCATTCAATGAAAATACATTCTTGTTTCAGCTTAAAATATGGAATTCTTTCTCCTGAAGAGATTGTTAATTGGGCAATTGAGGCGAAATATCCTTTTGTTTTTTTAGCAGATATCAACTCAACAGGCGCAGGTTTGGCATTTTTGAGAGAAGCAAAACGACGTGGAATACACGGTGTTATTGGTGTTGAGCTAAGGAATGGAATGGAGTTGAAATGCACAATCATCGCACGAAACAATCGCGGATTCCACGAACTCAATGTTTATCTGTCAAATTACCTACATAATGATCGCTCGTTTCCTGCTGTTTTTCCACATTTTGGAAGCTGCTATGTTATTTATCCAATTGATGCTGTTCCCAAGAAATTAAAGGAAAATGAGTTTGTTGAGGTGAAAATCAGCGACGTTAATAACTTGGCGTTTAAGTACCAAAAAATAGATAAAAGCAAGTTGATAGCTTTAAGTCCGATGACTTTTCGTTCCAAGCGCGATTTCAATACACATCGTTTGCTCCGGGCAATTCATCTGAATATTTTGCTATCAAAATTGGAACTAAAAGACCAAGCTGATGAAAAAGAACTGTTTTTGAATTTTGAAGATTGGGTAGCTTATTATGCTGAATTTCCGGAATTAGTGGCGAGAACGACCCAGTTATTCAAAAGTTGTCACGTCGATTTTCAATTTGGGGATGAAGCAACACCTCAGAATCCGATTACATTCACAGGCACGAAGCAAGAGGATGAAAAATTATTGCGCGAATTGTGTATGGAAGGTTTGAGTTATCGCTACAAAGAAATGAATCCCGTCATTCAAACTCGAATAGATAAAGAAATTGAGATTATTGCTCAAAAGGATTACTTATCTTACTTTTTAATTACGTGGGACTTCACTTCTTACGCACGTTCTAAAGGCTATTTCTATGTTGGAAGGGGAAGTGGTGCGAATAGTTTAGTAGCTTATTTACTGCGAATTACAGATGTTGACCCATTGGAATTGGATTTATATTTTGAACGTTTTATCAATCTCTATCGAAAGAATCCTCCTGATTTTGATATAGATTTTTCGTGGCGTGACCGCGATGATGTGATTAGCTATTTATTTGATCGCTATCCGCATGCAGCTTGGCTTTGTACCTATAATACGTTTCAATTTCGAGCCACTATTCGCGAGTTGGGGAAAGTGTTTGGTTTACCAAAGACAGAGATCAATCTCTTGAGTAAAGGTCGATTTGTGGAAGAAGAACTCGATGAGATGTCGAAATTGGTTGTGAAATACAGCCGCTATATTCAAGGTTTGCCCTCGCATTTAAGCGTTCATTCAGGTGGAATTGTCATTGCAGAAAAACCGATGACGTGGTATTCAGCAACTTTTTTGCCTCCAAAAGCTTATCCAACAACGCAGTTTTCAATGTTGGAAGCCGAAGATGTTGGTTTGTATAAGTTCGATGTACTAAGTCAACGTGGCTTGGGGAAAATCAGAGAATGTTTAGATATTATCGCTTACAATCAGCCGGAGAATCCACCACACGATATTCACGATATAGCTCATTTCAAAACCGATGACAAAGTCCGCAACTTATTGTTGGATGCAAAAGCGCTCGGTTGTTTTTATGTAGAATCTCCAGCAATGCGTATGTTGATGGTTAAATTGAAAGTGAAAACTTACTTGGAATTAGTGGCAGCAAGTTCAATTATTCGCCCTGGTGTTTCGCAGTCGGGAATGATGCGCGAGTATATTTTGCGCCACCGAAATCCAGAGCGACGAAAACAGGCACCTCCGATTTTGTTGGAAATAATGCCTGAAACCTATGGAGTGATGGTTTATCAAGAAGACGTGATAAAAGTGGCGCATTTTTTCGCTGGGCTAAGTTTGGCAGAAGCCGATTCACTGCGGAGAGGAATGTCAGGGAAGTTTCGTTCGCGCGAGGAATTTCAACGTGTCCGCGAGGCTTTTTTTGATAATTGCGCACAGAAAGGACATAGTTTTAACCTCACATCTGATATTTGGCGACAAATTGAAAGTTTTGCAGGATACGCATTTTCAAAAGGACATTCAGCTTCCTACGCTGTGGAAAGTTACCAAAGTTTATATTTAAAAGCGCATTATCCATTAGAATATATGACGGCGACAATCAATAATTTTGGTGGCTATTATCGAACAGAAATTTATGTTCATGAAGCACGACGTTGGGGGGCAATTATTGAAGCACCCTCTTTAAATGAAGGAGCTTTTGAATGTATTTTGATTGGAAAAAGACTCATTTTAGGATTTATATTGGTAGCTGGAATCGAAGCACAGTTGGTTGTTCCAATTATTGATGAACGGAGAAAAAACGGACGTTTCAAAAGCTTTGAAGACTTAATGCGCCGCTGTCATATTCCCTTGGAACAGTTGGCGTTGTTGATTCGTATTGGTGCTTTGCGCGATTTTGATGACGACCGAAAAACTCTTTTATGGAAAGCACATTTTCACCATCAGCACCAATTGGTTAAATCTAAAACAGTGGAATTGTTCGAAACTCCTTTTGTGAGACACGAAATCCCGAAGCTAGAGGAAAATAGCGCTGAATCAACGTTTGAGCAAATTGAGTTACTTGGTTTTTCGCTGTGTAATCCCTTTGATTTATTAGACGAAAGTTTGCCGTCACATACTTTTTCTTCGGAGTTAGCTCAGTGTTTGGGTACAAAAATCGAAATGTATGGTTACTTGGTCGCTATCAAGCAATCCCGAACATCAAAAGGCGATATAATGAATTTTGGGACGTTTATCGATAAAAATGGTGACACTATTGACACCGTTCATTTTCCAGAAAGCGTGCGGAAATTCCCCTTCTATGGAAAAGGTATCTATCGCTTAGTAGGGGTAATTACGGAAGAATTTGGCTACTTTAGTTTGGAAGTCGGTCAGATGGAAAAGCTACGTTTGATGGATGATGTGCGTTTTGGCGATGTTGAAAAAATTGAAAACCCAAGCACACATAAAGAAGCTTCTTGAAGCAGAATAATTGTTGAAAAATAGCTTGATTCTAACCGATTATAATTGGAATTTTAGTTGGCTATCATTAAGTTCTTGGTAAATTTGTGACCACTAAAATTTAACTAATGGCAGAAGATAAAAAAATAATATTTTCAATGGTTGGGGTTTCCAAAACAACGCCACAAGGAAAACAAATAATTAAGAACATTTACCTCTCTTTCTTTTACGGAGCAAAAATTGGAATCATCGGATTGAACGGTTCGGGAAAGTCAACGGTAATGAAAATCATTGCAGGTTTAGATCAAGCGTATCAAGGTGAAGTGGTATTTTCTCCAGGATATTCAGTTGGGTATTTGCCACAGGAACCAGAATTAGACCCGAACAAAACAGTGAAAGAAGTCGTGATGGAAGGTGCACAAGAAACAGTTGATGTCTTGCGTGAATACGAAGAAATCAACGCGTCTTTTATGGACGAAGAAATTTTGAATGACCCTGATAAAATGGATAAATTGATTGCACGTCAAGGAGAAGTTCAAGACCGAATCGATGCCTTGGATGCTTGGGAATTAGATACAAAACTAGAGCGTGCAATGGATGCCTTGCGTTGTCCGCCGGACGATCAAAAAATAGAAACGCTTTCTGGAGGTGAAAAACGTCGTGTAGCATTGTGTAGATTGCTGTTGCAAAATCCTGATATTTTATTGCTCGATGAGCCTACTAACCATTTGGATGCGGAGTCGATTGACTGGTTGGAGCAACATTTACAACAATACCAAGGAACGGTAATTGCCGTAACCCACGACCGTTATTTCTTGGATAATGTGGCAGGTTGGATTTTAGAATTGGATAGAGGTGAAGGCATTCCTTGGAAAGGAAATTATTCATCTTGGTTGGAGCAAAAAGGAAACCGTTTGAAAGAGGAAGAGAAATCGGAATCTAAACGTCAGAAAATGTTGGCGCGTGAGTTGGAATGGGTACGAATGAATCCTAAAGCACGTCAAGCGAAAAGCAAGGCTCGTTTACAGAACTACGACAAAATGTTATCCGAAGATTCGAAAGACAAAGAAGCAAGATTGGAAATTCCAATTCCAAACGGACCACGTTTAGGTATGAATGTAATTGAAGCGGTGAACGTTGCGAAAGGATTTGGAGATAAATTATTGTACGGTGATTTGAATTTCAAATTACCACCAGCAGGAATCGTTGGGATTATCGGACCAAATGGTGCTGGTAAAACAACCATTTTCAAAATGATTATGGATGAATTACAACCAGATAAAGGTGAATTTCAAGTGGGTGAAACAGTGAAAATTGGTTACGTCGATCAAACACACAAAGACATTCATCCGGATAAAACGGTATTTGATGTTGTTTCAAACGGTTTAGAATTCGTAGAAGTTGGCAATCAAAAAATCAATTCGCGTGCTTATTTGTCGAAGTTTAATTTCAATGGTTCGGACCAAAACAAAAAAGTAGGAATTTTATCAGGAGGTGAGCGTAATCGTTTGCACTTAGCAATGACTTTAAAAACCGAAGCGAATGTGTTGTTATTGGATGAGCCAACGAATGACATCGACGTGAATACATTGAGAGCTTTGGAAGAAGGAATCGAGAATTTTGCAGGTTGTGCGGTAGTTATTTCCCACGACCGTTGGTTCTTAGATAGGATTTGTACTCACATTTTAGCATTCGAAGGAGACTCTGAGGTTTATTGGTTTGAAGGCTCTTATTCAGAATACGAAGAGAACCGTAAAAAACGTTTAGGTGACAGTGCTCCAAAACGTATTCGTTACAGAAAAATAGTGTAAGTTCAGATTAGTTCATTTTTCGCTTAAAAATCTGAAAATAAATTTTTTATGTGATTTTTATAAATTTTATTAGTTGCGGAATCTATTGTTTTTTGGTAGATTCCGCGAGTAATAAACTAATTTGATTGGCCAAATTTTTGCCTTAATTGAATTAAATGGATACCAGGATTCCTCACTTCATTCGGAATTACTGTTGGGCAGAGAAATCAGGCGAAAATGCTACGCATTTTCGCAATCCTCTCCAATGAAAAGGTCAATCCGAACGGCGTGAGGAATCTCGAAAGAGTTTATTTTTTAATTAGGAGAAACAAGCGGATTAATATTTAGTTAAATCTTCCAATGTAATCGCTTGTTGAATTAGTCCTATATATTATTGGTTAGGGCTAGTTCCGTAACTTGTAATCATCGTTGGAAAAGTGACTTTTGTTGTTTTCGTTTCGCTTTTGAATACTCGTATTTTTTGTTCTAGTCGCTGAGCGTAATCTTTAGTTATTGCAAATGTTGTTTCGTAAAATTTGATTTCACAAAGGTGAATAATTCCATCATTCGCTCTATCAGTAGGAACTTGTTGCTAAAAAGGTGATAGTAAATTAAACGATTTCACTATATTTGAGAATGAAAAATGGAATAAATCTTTGAAAAATGATATAAAAATTCAATTATATTTCTGGTAAACTCTTATAAATTCTCCAAAACATAATCCAACATCATCTGAAATAAATGGTTCCGTGTGTTACCACCATAAATTCCGTGGTTTTTGTTCGGATAAATGAATAAATCAAATTGTTTGTTGGCCTTCACCAAAGCAGAAATCATTTCCATTGAGTTTTGGTAATGTACATTATCGTCTGCAGAACCGTGAATCAAAAAGTACTTTCCTTTCAATTGATCTACGAAATTGATAGGAGAATTGCGATCGTAACCATCTTCATTTTCCTTCGGTGTGCGCATAAAACGCTCTGTGTAAATGTTGTCGTAATATCTCCAATTGGTCACAGGTGCCACAGCAATTGCCATTTTGAAAACATCAGCTCCTTTTGTGATTGCCAATGAAGCCATAAATCCACCGTAACTCCAACCCATAATTCCAATTCTTGTTGGGTCAACGTATTCCAATTTTTGAATTTCTTTTGCGGTATTAATGATGTCTTCAATCTCCAGTTTACCAAGTTGTAAATAAGTTGATTTTTTGAATTTTGCTCCTTGGTACATTGTTCCTCTTGGGTCAACTGTTACAACAATATAACCTTTTTGTGCCAACAATTGATGATAAATGTAGTCGTTTCCATCCCAAGCATCCAACACTTCGTTATGACCTGGTCCACCGTACACATTGAAATAAACAGGATATTTTTTTGTCGCATCAAAGTTGGCAGGTTTTAGCATCCAACCATTTAACTTAACCCCATTTGCATTAAAAGTTAAAAACTCTTTTTGTGGGAAATTATAGCTTTTTACTTTGTTTTTAAGTTCCTCATTCGTTTCTAAATCTCTAAGTTTTGTTCCATCATTTTTGTAAAGTGAGTGAATAGGAGGGGTGTTGCCGTCTGAATAAGATAAGACACAATACTTCATTCCTTCAGTGAATTCAGCTTCGTTATAGCCTTTCGCTGAACTTATCAATTTTTTGTTTGTCCCATCAATTTGAATGGAATAAATCGCCTTGTTGATTGAAGAAGTTTCAGCTGAACTGTAGTAAATTGTTTTGTTTGCAGCATCAATTCCTAAAAATTCAATTACATCCCAATTTCCTTTTGTTATTTGAGTTGTTTTTCCGTCAAAACCTAATAGATAAATATGATTGTAGCCATCAATTTCTGATGTTCTTAGAATTGATTTTCCATCTTTTAGAATCAATAAATTATTGTCTATTTCAACGTAAGTATCTGATTTTTCTTCAAAGATGATGCGCTGTGTTGGTTTTTTAGCGGTGAAATCAATTAAATGATATTTCAAATGACTTTGATGACGATTTAATGTTTGGATAATTAATTGATTTGCAGTTTCAGACCAATTTAAACGTGGGACATATTCATATTCACCTAAAGTTATTGGTTTAATTGAAGCATCTTTTACTTTAACAATATGTGCTGTAACTATACTATTTACTTCTCCCGCTTTTGGATATTTGAATTTATACTGCTCTGGATACAAATCACCATACATTGCCATTGTAAATTCAGGAACTTTGCGTTCATCAAATTTTAAAAAGGCAATCATTTTACTGTCAGGTGACCAAGCATAAGCCTTTGTGATTGAAAACTCTTCTTCGTATACCCAATCAGTGGTACCATTGATTATTTTATTCTTTTTTCCATCTTTAGTCAATTTTGTTACAACACCTGATTTGATATTTTTTACAAATAAATCATTCCCGTGAATGTAAGAAACCATTGTTCCATCAGGAGAATATTCAGCCAAAGTTTGCGGTTGATGTTCTGTATCTAAAGGTTGCAATTTCTTTGTCGCAATATCATAAAGAAAATAAACAGCCTTGAAACTTCTTCTATAAATAGGAGCTGTTTCGGTTAAAAACAAAATTTTCGATTCATCCGAATTGAATTCATAGTCGTCGTAAACTACTTCTTTTCCATTGAATAATAAATCTTTTCCATCAACTAAAGTTATTCCTTGATCGGATGCATTGGCGATACTATACTTTTTTATCGACCTATCTTTTGTTGGTCGCGTATAGGTTTCTCCGTCTTTCATCGATTTGAAACCTTCTACACTTTTCGCATAGAATTCATACTTTTTCCAAATCTTTTCTATTGTAAGTTCTTGATTAAAAGCGAGAAAGGAAACAAATAGAAATCCAATACAAACGAGCAGTTTATTCATAATTATTAAATTTTAGAATCGAAGATAAGGATTACTTTGAAAGGACAAATTATTTTCAACAATTAGGTAAAAAATATAAAATTCGATGTTAACAAATTCATAATGTTAAGCATTGAAAAAAACTTTAATTTTGTCAAAGTTTAACGTGTCCTCCTTGAGGCAATTTTAGCTGAAACCGCGTTTAGACAGTAACTTTAAAAATGAATGAGCATTTAGTTGAAATTTATTTCCGCATATTCTGTTACAATTTTCTTGTATTTTAATCTAATAAACATAAAATGAAAAAACTATTACTAAGTATTGGTCTTTTAACAAGTACGCTTGGATTTTCCCAAGTTACTGATTGTTCTCAATTATTCATTTCTGAATACGTTGAAGGATGGGGAAACAATAAAGCTTTAGAGATTTATAATCCAACAGCGGCTGATATCAATTTATCAGGTTATTTTGTTGCTCGTTATTCAAATGGTTCTACAACTGCAACCGTTGCAAATTCAGTTCAACTTTCTGGAATTGTTCCTGCTCACGGTGTTTTTGTTGCCGTTTTAGACAAAAGAGATCCAAATGGAACTGGTCAAGAAGCTCCAATTTGGGATTCATTAGAAGTTAGAGGTGATGGTTTCTTCTCACCAGATTATAATACTTCAAGTGCTTTTTATTGGAATGGAAACGATGCTATTATTTTAGCTAAAGGTACATTACCAGCACAAGCAACAACTTTGATAAATGCCACAAATGTAACTGGTTTTCAGATTGTTGATATTTTTGGTAAAATCGGTGAAAATCCAGCAAACGCAACTGGTTCAGCATCTGGCAACGATGGGGCTTGGTCAACTCAATTTCCTTACAGTACAGGTTTAGGAGTTTTAATTACTCAAGACCACTCAATGATTCGTAAACCAACTGTTTTAAAAGGAGTTACAGCTAATCCCTCGTTTTTTAATCCAATGTTGGAGTACGATACAATTCCAGCTGTTATTGTTCGATTAGATGCAAATGGTGATACTTTGTTTGGAACAAGTGGTAATCCAATTTTAGATGGTAACTGGTTTTCATTAGGAACTCACAATTGTACGTGTAATCCAGCTTCAGTAGATGAACTTAATTCAAATTCATTAACTGTTTATCCTAATCCAAGCAATGGAATTGTTAACATTCGCAATAATGGAAATTTAAAATCAATTCAATTGGTAAATTCTTTAGGTCAAACAGTTAATACTGTTACAAATATTACAAACAAACAATTGATTACTTTAGACTTAAACGATTTAAGAGGTGTTTACTTCTTAAAAATTACTAGTCAAAATGGTGAGCAACAATTAAGAAAAGTTATCTTAAAATAATCTATAAATTAATAAAGGAAAGGTCGAGTAATCGACCTTTTTTAATGTATAAACCTTAGTTATGAAGTTTCTTATAGTTACTTTTTTAGTTGTGTTTTCAACCTCTATTTTTGCACAAACAAGTGGGAAATTGACAGGTTCAATCATTGATAATGTTACTAAACAAGCTGTAGTTGGTGCTAAAATCACCTTGACAGATAAAAATAATTCTGCACCTAAACGTGCGATGACTAATTCAGAAGGTATTTATGAAATTCCAAACTTACCTTATGGATCTTATTCAATGATGGTTACAATTTTGTCTTTTGATACAATTCAAATGACTGTAAAAGTTGATAAACCAATTGTAAAACAAGATATTGTGCTTGGTGGAAGTCAAGAATTAGAAGAAGTTAAAGTAATTGGAAATCTTGTAAAAGAAGGAAATGTTCCAGTTGCAGTAACGAAAATCCCACTTCAAAAAATTACAGAGGAGCTTGCTTCAAGAGATTTACCGATGCTTTTGAATGGGACTGCTGGTGTTTACGCAACCCAAACTGGAGGTGGTGATGGTGATGCTAGAATTAGCGTAAGAGGTTTTGATCAACGAAATGTTGGTGTTCTAATTGACGGAGTTCCAGTAAATGATATGGAAAATGGATCTGTTTATTGGTCCAATTGGTTTGGTTTAGATGCGATTACTTCACAAATGCAAGTACAACGAGGATTAGGTGCGACAAAGATTGCGATGCCTTCAATTGGTGGAACAATAAATATTCTAACATCTGGAATTGGAAGCAAAAAAGGAGGTTCTTTGAAACAAGAATACGGAACAGGAAATATGCTCCGTACCACATTTGCTTATAATTCAGGAATGTCAAAAAAAGGATGGGGATTCACAGTTTCTGGTTCTTACAAACAAGCTGATGGTTGGGTTTATGGTACTCCAAGTCAAGGTTTCTTTGGTTATGGTAAAGTATCTAAAAAAATTAAAAATCACTTATTGACTGTTTCTGCATTTGCTGCTCCACAAAGACACGGACAACGTTCATTCAATCAAGCTATTCAATATTTTGATGCTGACAAAGCGAGAGATTTAGATGTGCCGATTGATACAACTCAAATTTTCTATAATATGGGAATTCGTTTCAATCAACATTGGGGATATGCAACGAATGCTGATGGTGAGAAAGAAATTAAAAACGAACGTTTAAATTTTTATTCAAAACCACAAATCACATTGAAGGATTTCTGGAAAGTAAACGAAAAATTAGCGATTTCAAATTTGCTATATATGTCAATTGGTCGAGGAGGAGGAACAAGTATGTTTAATACTTCAGGAATTTTGAGAGATTCTACAGGTCTAATCAATTGGGATTTAATCGAGCAAGAAAATAAAGTAAACTCATTGTTTGGTACTCCTAATATTAACCCACAATATAGTGCAACAGAAATTCAATCAAGCCAAATTTTAATGGCAAGTATCAACAATCACTTTTGGACAGGATATTTAGGACAATTCAACTATTCTTATTCTAAATCATTAGAATTTTCAGGTGGACTAGATGTTCGTTACTATGAAGGTCGTCATTATCAAGAGATTGCAGACCTATTGGGTGGAGATTATTTTGTTAGTACTGCTAATAATAATGCTTCAACACAAATGATGCGTGTTGGAGATAAAATAGCAAAAAACACGTTCAATGCCGACAGAAAAGGAATCGTTCAATGGACAGGAGCCTTTGGTCAAATGGAATATACGTCAGATAAATTTGCCTATTTTATAAACTTATCAGGAATTGTAAATGGTTACAAAGGCGTTGATTATTTCCAGAAAAAAGTATTGGATTTAGGAGATACGGTTTTGAGAATTGGAGCAACTGACACAATTACTTATAACGGTACAACTTACAATGCATCTTCAGAAGGACTTGAGTATTATGCTACTGATTGGAAATATATCCCAGGTTTTACTTTTAAATCAGGATTCAGCTACAATGTTCACAAAAATGCAAATGCTTATGTTAATGTCGGTTTCTTAAACAGAACGCCACAATTTTCAAATGTAATTGACAACAACTCAAACGAATTTTTTGGAATTATTAATAATGAACAAATTTTAGCTGTTGAAGGTGGATATAATTATGCGGATAAAAAATTCGGTGTAAACGTGAACGCATATGCAACTAACTGGAAAAACAAACCAATGCCATTTGGAGTTGCAGTTCCAGACCCACAAGATCCAACAGAATTTATTCGAATCAATATCAATGGAATGAACGCTGTGCATTTAGGTGGTGAAATTGATTTCGCTTACAAAATAAATGACAAATTATCAGCAGAATTAATGTTCTCTCTTGGTGATTGGTTCTGGAATTCATCAAAAACAGTAATCGTTCCTCAATATGATTCACTTGAATTTACATTTGATGCAAAAGGAGTTCACGTTGGAGATGCCGCTCAAACTGCGCTTGCTGCTTCATTGAGATATGAACCAATTAAAAACTTATATTTCAAAATTCAAGCGCAACATTTCGATCGTTATTATGCGAATTTTGATCCATTCTCATTACAAGGAGTAAATGGAGGAAGAGAATCTTGGAAAATGCCAGCTTATTCTTTAATTAACTTGTTTGCAGGATATAGATATCCAGTTAACAAAGTTGCGTTTATTGCTAGCGGTTCAATTACAAACTTATTAAACACCTCTTACATTTCAGATGCAACAAATAATGCAAATGGAGTTTATGATCAATTCAATGCTCAATCAGCAACTGTTATGTTTGGTGGTGGGTTTAGATTTAATGTTTCACTTGGAATACAATTTTAAATTTTAATTATGAGAAAATCAATTTTAACTGGTTTTATAGCTTTTGCAAGTTTATTTGCTTCTGCTCAATCCATCGCTGATGTGCGTAATTTAGGCATCGGTCAAACTGTTACCGTTTCAGGTGTCGTAACAAACGGCTCTGAGTTAGGTAATATCCGTTACATACAAGATGGAACAGCTGCAATCCCAGCTTTTGGAAGTAACCTTAGTTCAATTCAACGAGGAGATTCAATAACTGCTACTGGAGTTTTGTTTGATTTCAGTGGTTTATTGGAAATTTCTCCGACAACTAGCTTTGTCAATCATGGACCAGCATCTTTACCAACACCATTAATAGTTCCATTGTCGGCTATTAACGAATCTTTGGAAGCGCAATTGGTTCGAGTTGATAATGTTACTTTTACAACTACAGGGTCTTTTGCAACTGGAAATTCAACAGTTCAAATTACAGATGGTGTCACTACAATGGATGTACGTATCAATGGATCTACAAATATCGATGGTACTGCGATTCCAACTGGACCGCAAACTATTATTGCTTTAGTTGGTCAATTCAATACAAACTATCAATTGGTTCCAAGAAACTTAAACGACATTTTCGCTTATGTTGCTCCTGCCAAGGAAATCAATGTGAAAATGAATGGAACTACCGTTTTCAATAATGGAACGTACGTTGTTGGTAATACAGCATCTACTACAATTACGATTGAAAATTCAGGTATTCAAGCTCTAACAGTTTCAGGAACAACTTTAACAGGTACAAATGCAGCTGACTTCTCAACTACCTTGTCTACATCATCTATTCCTGCAACAGGTAATCAAACGTTTACTCTTTCTTTTGCACCACAAGGTACAGGTTCACGAACAGCAGTTTTAACAATTTCAAACGATGATTCTGATGAAAATCCGTACATCATTACTTTATCAGCTGTTGGAACTGACAACTTGGCAACAGAACCTACTGCAAACCCAACAAACTTAACTTTCCCTTTAGTAAAAGCTTATACAGTTGGAGGTCAATACACAGCAGGAACAGGTGCTGAAAAATACATCGTTCTTTGGAAAAATGGTTCAGCAATTACTGGGGCTCCAGTTGATGGAACTAACTACAAAAGAGGTGATGTTGTTGGTGACGCAAGAGTTGCTTATATCGGAAACGGAACAGGCTTCACTCCAAGAGGTGTAATTGCAAATCAAAATTATCACTTTGCAGTTTTTGCTTTCAACGGTACAGAAGGTTTTGAAAATTATTTGACAACTTCTCCAGCAACTGGAAGTGTTACAAGTACAGGATTGAATATTGGAAATTACTACAATGGAATTAATTCAACTAGTCCTAACTTTTTAACAGCATTGTCAGCGAAAATCAACCCTCATACATTTGTTTCTTATTTCAATTACAAAACAACTGTTATGAATCAATTTGAGGTGAGAGATACAACAAACGGTCAATCGTATGTAACATGTGCTTATTCAGGAGAGCGTAAAGTATTTAATGACCCATTTGATTGGACAGCAACAGGATATTCAAGAGAACATACTTATTCTCATTCTTGGATGCCAACTTTCCCAGCTGACAATCCAGAAAAAAATGAATATTCAGATCAACATAATTTGTATCCAACGAATCTTCAAAATGCGAATACGCCAAGAAGTAATTTGCCTTTAGATGTAATAACAGGTGAAGTTGTATTCTCTTATTTAGATTGTAAAGTTGGTTACAACAGTTCTAACCAAATGGTTTTTGAACCGCGTCCAAGTCAAAAAGGAAATGCAGCAAGATCAATTATGTATATGGCAACTTGTTACAACGGAATTTCAGGAAATAACTGGCAAATCCCAACAAACCAATCGCAAGATATTTTGAAACAATGGCACGAAGCTGATCCTGTTGATAATTATGAAATCGCTCGTCAAGAGTTCGTATTCTCAACTCAAGCGAATAGAAATCCATATATTGATTCAGCTGATTTTGCTTGTCACGTCAATTTCTCAAATATGACTTATAATTCTTGTTCTATTGGTTTGCCAGAATTATTGAAAAGCAATTTTTCAGTTTTCCCAATCCCAGCTAACAACAAAGTATATGCTCAAGTAAACGGAGTTAACATCACTTCTTACTCAGTTACAGATATGACTGGAAGAGTAGTTACTAAAAAATCAAAAGTTGAATTACCAGTTTTAGAATTAAATGCATCTGATTTCAAATCAGGAGTTTATATTCTTAGTGTTGGAACAACTTATGGTGAAGTTCATCAACAATTTATTATTGAGTGATATTAAGAAAACTCATATTCATTTTTGCAGGAGCAGGCCTTTGGGCTTGCTCTTCTCATTTGGTGGTTAATACGAATGTCTCTAAAGAACCTATAAGTAATACGATAGCGGCTGATAGTTCTTTAAATGCATTTATTTCACCTTACAAAGATTCGTTGGATAAACGAATGAATGAAGTGCTTGCATTTGCTGAAGTAGATTACATAGTTCAACGACCGGCATCCAATTTAATGAATTGGGTAGCAAATGCTTTGTTCATAAATCAAACTAAAACTGTCCGTTTATCACAACCAGTTGTTTGTTTACTTAACACAGGTGGAATTCGCTCCAGCATAGGTAAAGGAAATGTGACATTAGGAGATATTTATAAAGTGATGCCATTTGATAATACTGTTGTTTGGGTAGAATTACCCATAAGTGTTCTATCAGAAATTGAAGCTTATTTGAATAAATCAGGTGGAGAACCAATGGCCAACTTAACTTTAATTGAAGGAAAGTTATCGATTACAAGTAGTCCTGAAAACCCAACACATTTTTGGGTCATTACCTCCGATTACTTAATGAACGGTGGCGATAAAATGAATTTCTTTTCAAAACGAACAAAAATAAACGAAACTGGAGAATTGCTTAGAGATGTACTAATTGAAGAAGCAAGAAACCAAGGAACACTGAGAACGGATAATTGAATTAAAAAGCTATTATAAGAAAAGTTAAAAGTGAAGAGTTTGAATTATTAATAGGTTCGAACAGAATTTCAAGGTCATTTTCTCATTTTTCATTCTCTAATTTGTCATTCCCTAAAAAAAAACAAAAAATGAAACGCAGAAAATTCTTAAAAAACTTAGCTCTCGGAACGGGTGGAATGCTAATTTCAAATTCTTTGATTTCTGCAACACTTTCTAGTTCATCAAAAAGCAAGAGAATTGTTATCCTACACACCAACGATACGCATTCTAACATCGAGCCTTTTCCTGCTAATCATCCTAAATTTCCAGGAATGGGCGGTGTTGCAAAACGCTATTCTTTGATTCAGAAAATTAGAAGTGAAAATGAGCATGTTTTGTTGCTCGATTCTGGAGATATTTTTCAGGGAACTCCTTACTTCAATACATTTAATGGAGAATTGGAAATGAAACTTATGTCGAAAATGGGATACAACGCCGCTACGATGGGAAATCACGATTTTGATATTGGTTTAGATGGTTTTTTGAATGCTAAAAAGCACGCTAATTTCCCTTTTGTATGCTCGAATTATAATTTCTCAAAAACAGTTTTAGTGAATGAAACAGAGTTGTATCATATTTTCAAAAAAGGAGGAATAAAAATTGGTGTTTTTGGAATCGGAGTGGAGTTGAATGGTTTAGTGCCAAAAGATAAATTTGGTGGAACGGTTTACAAAGACCCAATTGAAACAGCAAATTCTATGGCGCAATTACTCACCGATTTGGGTTGTAAATTGATTATTTGCTTATCTCATTTGGGATATGATTATGAAGACAAAACAAGAATGTCGGATTTAGTTCTAGCCAAAAACACAGCAAATATTCACCTGATTTTAGGTGGTCATACGCATACCTTCTTAGAGAAACCTACCGTTTTAGAAAATAGAAATAAACAACAAGTGGTAATCAACCAAGTTGGTTGGGCAGGAATAAATCTTGGTAGAATTGATATTGACATCGATGCTGGAATACTAAAGTCTAGTACTTTGGAAGTGAAATAAGTTTAAGACATTTTTTAATTAAAACTTCTTCATTATAACCGAAGCTATGTGTCCACCAAAACCAAAGGTATTGCTCATTGCATAAGTCATCTCTTTTTTTACCGCTTTTCCCAAGGGAAAATGAAAATTATCAACGTATTCAGGTTCTATTGTTTCCGTATTGATTGTTGGTGGAATAAGTCCTGTTTGTAGCGCTTTTACACAAGCGATTGCTTCAATTGCTCCAGCTGCACCAAGCAAATGTCCTGTCATTGATTTAGTAGCTGAAATCGAAACCTTCGAATTCGTTCCAAAAACAGTTCTTGCAGCAAACAATTCTGATGTATCTCCTTGTGGAGTAGAGGTTGCGTGCATATTGATATAGTCTATTTCATTTGCTGAAATTCCAGCTTCGCGCAAGGCTTCGTTCATTCCCAAAACAGCACCAGCACCTTCTGGATGAGTTCCTGTCAAATGATAAGCATCTGCAGCCATTCCACCACCAACGATTTCACCTAGAATAGTTGCTCCACGTTTGATTGCGTGTTCATATTCCTCTAAAATCAATGCACCAGCGCCTTCACCCATCACAAACCCATCGCGTGAAATATCAAAAGGTCGAGAAGCAGTTTCTGGAGAATCGTTTCTTGTTGAAAGCGCTTTTGCAGAAGAAAAACCACCAATTGATGCTTCATTGATTGCAGCTTCTGAACCACCCGTAACAATCATATCTGCCTTGTCCCATCTGATGTAATTGAATGCTTCTATAATTGCCGTGTTTGAAGTTGCACAAGCTGAAACAGGGCAGAAGTTCACACCTCTTAAACCATATTTAATTGAAATAATTCCAGAAGCGATGTCCACCAAAATACGTGGAATAAAATAAGGGGTAAAACGGGGAGTTCCATCGCCATCACAATATTCTTTCATTTGGTCTTGAAAGGTTTGAATCCCACCATTTCCAGAACCCCAAATTACGCCAATTCTATCTTTGTTTAATGTTTCAAAGTCAATTCCAGCGTGTGCAACAGCTTCCTCTACAGCCACTAAAGCATACTGAGAAAACTTATCGTACTTGCGCACTTCTTTGGAATCAAAATGATCTAATTCATTGTATCCTTTGAGTTCACACGCAAATTTCGCTTTGAATTTTTCTGTATTGAATTTAGTAATCGGGGCGGCGCCACTTTTTCCTTCAATCAATGCGTTCCAAAACTCTTCTAAATTATTTCCAATCGGAGTCAAAGCTCCCATTCCCGTTACTACAACCCTTCTCATTTATCTAATTTTATAGAACTATATTCCTTTGAATTTAAAACACTTATCGCACGTTGCAAAATTTCATTTGAGTCATTGTAAACTTGGAAAAATTCATTTACTCCCCATAAATCTTGCGCAAGGTTCGCTTTTAATCTTAAGTGAATCAATTTTTTACTGATTTCGTAATCTTTCTCCACGAATTCTAATTTTGGATTTTCCTTTTTTACATATTCGAAAAATTCATTCATAAATGCAGCATCACATGCAAAATTCTTATTGAAATCTTCAAAGGTTGGGTACTTGTTTTTCAATTCTGCTCGGTGATCTGAAAGATATTTAAAAGGAAAAGAATTGATATAGCCTCCTTGAAATAAATCACTTAAATAATCGGAGTTTTCAGTTGTATCAAGAGGAACGAAGAAATCAGGCATAATTCCACCGCCAGCATAAACTGTTCTATTCGTTTTCAAGGTTTTAAATAGCAATGAATCAGGCATTTTGATTGAATCAGCATGGATAAATTCTCCATTTAAAAAGCGTTGCGTTAAATCTTTTTTATACATAGCAGGATCATCATAAGGCTTTTGGATAAACCGTCCAGCTGGAGTATAATATCTTGCGATTGTTAAACGAATTTCAGAACCATCACTCAAAGGCATCGGACGTTGAACCAAACCTTTACCAAAAGTTCGTCGACCAACGATTAAGCCTCTGTCCCAGTCTTGGATTGCACCAGATAAAATCTCACTCGCACTTGCAGAATATTCGTCTGTCAATAGAATTAATTTTCCATCTTCAAAAAGACCTTTTTTACCAGCTTTTAAATTACTTCTTGGTTGAGCACGACCTTCCGAATAAACAATTAATTTGTCGCCAGAAAGAAATTCATCTGCTAATTTATGAGCTGCATCCAATAATCCACCACCATTTCCTTGTAAATCGAAAATTAGGTTTTTCATTCCTTTTGCTTTCAATGCTGCCATTGCGGTATGGACTTCTTCAACAGTTGTACGCGAAAAACTATTCAAGCGAATATATCCTGTTTCTTTGTCGATCATATAATGTGCATCCACTGAATAAACTGGTATTTTGTCACGGGTCACATTAAAGACTAAATTATCTTTTTGAGAGCGTCTTTTAATCTCTAAAACTACTTTAGTCCCTAGATCACCCATTAATTTTGTACGAACATCGGTATTTTTTAAACCGATTCCAGCAATTGTTTTACCATCTACACCAACGATTTGATCTCCAGGTAAAATACCTAGTTTTTCACTTGGACCACCAGGGATAGTAGCAACAACATTCAATGTATCTTTCATAATCTGAAAGCGAATTCCAACACCAACAAAACTGCCGTTTATAGAAGTTTGTGCCTCACTCAATTCTTCAGCAGGAATATAAGTAGAGTGGGGATCGAGTTTTTCTAACATGGCAATGATGGCAGTTTCTGTCAACTCTTTACCTTTAACAGGGTCGACGTAAAAACGAGTGATATTATCCATTACTTCATCAAATTTTTGAGAAGTACTTCTTTCACTTGGGTCAAATTGCCCAAAAGCAGCGCAAGAAAGCAATAGAGAACTAAAGAATACTATTTTTTTCATGAATATTTTTTAAAGATGTAAACCTAAGAAACGCAATCAATATAAAATCGTGCCTTCATTCAAATATAATTCGTTTTTGTGAATACTTAACGAAATTATCTTTCAAATCCTTCAATGAAATAATTTTTGACCGTTCAGCATGAATGTGAGAACTATCATAGCTTTAACTATTTAATTGCAGATATCAATTTTTGAAAATTATAAATTTCTGTTGATTATCTAAAAAATCATTAGAAATAAAATAATTATTGTCTTGAAATACAAATGGTTGTTGATGAATTTAATAAATTTAAAAGGGGAATTCGGTTAGCCAATTATTTTTCAAAATGTATAAAGTTAATTTCAGATATTTTTTTAAAGTCAGTGTCTGCAGAAATAAAGGGAATACCTAGATATAAACTTGTCGAAACAATTAGACAGTCGGGTAATTTTAAACTATTTGTTTTTTTTATTTCTATTGTGATTTCTTTTATCTCATTACTAATACCATAAATATGACATTCAGATAAAAATTCCTTAATTACTTTTTCTTCTTCGATTTTTAATCCTTTATAACTTAATAATTCAATTTCTGTTATAATCGAGACACATAAATTTTTTCCGTTTAGAAAATGAGCCAATGTTATGTCTCCATTTAATAAGTAAAGTACAATATTAGTATCTAGGAAAATTTTATTTCCATTCATTTCTTAGCTCCTTTTGTATTTCAAGTGGATCTTTATCTAATTGAATTTTTCCACAATATTTTAAAGTGTTAATACCTTTTTTATTTGTGTTTAGTTGCTTTGTTATTTTTTGAATGTCAACCTTTGAGGATCCTTTTTTTAATGTGGTTACCATATTATAAATATTTAATTGAAATTAAACTTAATATATGAAATATCAAAATAATTATTCAATTTAATTCTCACCTTTCCTCCATCTCATCAATTTCAACTGTTGGACCAACCATACAAATGCTTCCGCCACCAATTTCGTGGTATTTTACCCATATTTTTTGTCCGTCAGAAATTGAAACAGAGGATGAAAAACTATTTAAGTTTGAAGGCTCAATTTCATCACCATTTTCTAAAACAATCAACATTCCACAACCATCTAATCCTGTATAATCTTTGATTGTAGCTTTTGTCATTCCTTCATGGGATTTGGAACAACTGAAAATGAGGAAGCTGAGTGCTGTAAATAGAATGATTTTTTTCATAAGTTGTAGTTTTATAATTTAAAGTTAAGGTATTTATTAAAAATCAAAAATTAAGACTTTATAATTGATTCATCATAAACGTCGGAATGACTGATCATGGGTTTTTTGCGAAAATTGAAAGCATTTTCGCCCAATCTACACCCATCATGTCATTTCGAATGAAAGGAGAAATCTCATTTTTAAGCGATTCCTCAAACATTTATTAATTAATTTTTATCTGTTTTTAATCTCTATTTTTTTTCCAATTAAAATCGTTCGCTTCTTCCTTTTAAAATCAATATCTTTGCAATCTAAAATTCAGTAAAAGATATGTTTGAAAATCTAACGGACAAGTTTGAACGCGCGTTTAAAGTATTAAAAGGTCAAGGTCAAATTACAGAAATAAACGTAGCAGAAACCTTAAAGGAGGTGCGAAGAGCATTATTAGATGCCGATGTTAATTTCAATACAGCAAAGAATTTCACCAATACAGTAAAAGAAAAAGCACTTGGTCGCGACGTTTTAAATGCCATCTCACCAAGTCAATTGATGGTGAAAATTTGCCACGAAGAGTTGGTGGAGTTGATGGGTGGAAACGAATCTGAAATCAATCTGAAAGGTAATCCTGCTATTATTTTGATGTCGGGTTTACAAGGTTCGGGTAAAACAACTTTTACAGGAAAATTAGGAAATTACCTTAAAAACAAAAAAGGAAAAAAAGTATTATTGGTGGCGTGTGATGTTTATCGTCCGGCTGCGATTGACCAATTACACGTACTAGGTGAACAATTAGATATTGAAGTTTATTCCAATAAGGAAGATAAAGATCCTGTAAGCATTGCAACTGCTGCAATCAATCATGCAAGAAGCAAATCATTTAATGTTGTAATTGTCGATACCGCAGGTCGTTTGGCGATTGACGAACAAATGATGGACGAAATCGCGAAAGTGAAAGCAGCAATCAATCCAAGTGAGACCTTGTTCGTTGTGGATTCCATGACAGGGCAAGATGCAGTAAATACAGCAAAAGCTTTCAACGAAAAAATCAATTTCGACGGCGTTGTTCTTACGAAATTAGACGGTGATACGAGAGGTGGAGCGGCGCTGTCAATTAAGGCAATCGTAAGCAAACCAATTAAATTCGTTGGTACAGGGGAGAAAATGGACGCATTGGATGTGTTCTATCCTTCACGTATGGCGGACAGAATCTTGGGAATGGGTGATGTTGTATCCTTAGTAGAACGTGCACAAGAGCAATTCGACGAGGAAGAAGCACGCAAGTTGCAAAAGAAAATCATGAAGGATCAATTCGATTTCAATGATTTCTTAGCGCAATTGCAACAGATTAAAAAAATGGGTAACGTTAAAGATTTGATGGGAATGATTCCAGGAATGGGAAAAGCCATGAAAGATGTTGATGTTCCTGACGATGCATTTAAAGGCGTGGAAGCGATTATTTTATCCATGACACCAAAGGAAAGAGCGAACCCGGCTTTATTGAATACGTCTCGTAAAAACAGAATTGCTAAAGGAAGTGGTACAAATATTCAAGAAGTAAACAAATTGATTAAACAATTTGAAGACATGCGTAAAATGATGAAAATGATGTCCAATCCTAGAAATATGATGGGCATGATGAGTAAGCTGAAAGGCATGGGTGGAATGCCAGGAATGTAAGATGGGAGAATTTGACTTGTATCCTGAAAAACCAATTATTGAAAAAGTAAAAGTAGAAAGTAATTGGGGCTTAACCGCTTTTACAATTGTACTGTTTGTTGGTACTTTTTTGCTCATTTTTTCAGATGAACTCCGTTTTGTTCTTTTTTTAATTGCGGTTCTTTTAATTCATGAATTGGGACATTATGTCTCTATGAAGAAATTTGATTACGAGAATGTTAGAATGCTTTTCATTCCGTTAATGGGTGCTTTTGTTCAAGGAAGTAAAGACAAATATTCACAACGTCAAAGCTTTATCGTTGCAGCTCTAGGACCTTATCCAGGAATTATTATTGGTTCAATTTTATTAATTCTTTCTGCAAACTATCAGTCTGAATGGATGATTGAGTGGAGTTTTTTGTTTTTGTTTATCAACATTATCAATCTCGTTCCGATTGACCCATTAGATGGTGGTCAATTGTTTAAATTACTAATGAACAAAAAGCGCGACTTGTTTTTAATGATTTTCGCTTTGATTTCATCTCTTGTATTAATTGGAATTGGATGGCTTATTGATAGCTGGTTAATGATAGCTTTTGGATTCTTTATGGGAATCAGAGTAAGAGGAATTCAGCGAAATTACCATATCCGCAAGGAATTAGATGCAGAAGGTGTAAATTACAATACCACTTATGAAGAGCTTTCTAATCGTGATTATGTGTTGATAAAGAACATTCTATTGGAAGAAATACCTGCATTGAAGAAATATCAAGAATTACAAGGAGAAATAAGCGATGATGTTATGGCTTCTCATGTGAATTCAGTTTTGTTAGCACCTGTAAGTCAAGATGCATCGGTCACATTTAAGGTTTTCATAGCTGTAAGTTGGATGTTTTTAATGTTTCTTCCCTTCTTATTATTATTTTTTGTGAATCTTGATTTCGATTGGTATTTTGAAATGCTGTAATTTTCAGAAATATTTTTTGGTACAGTCATTGTCAAAGCCGACTACATGAAGTTTGTTTTCTTTTTAATCGTTTTTTTACCCATCGTCTCTTTCGCACAATGCGATAAAGTTTTTGTGTCGGGTAGGGTAGTAGACACCTTGCGACCTCAGAGTTTTTATAATTTAATGGTTATAAATCGCACAACAGGAAGAGGGATTTTTGGACAGCCAGACGGCTACTTTTCTGTTTATGTTCGGCCAAATGATAAAATTGCACTTTCCACGAAGGAATATCCGATTTACGAATTTACAGCCAAACCTGATTCTAATTGCCAATGTCAAGTGATTGCTTACATTGAAAAGTTACCGCAGCAAGTTCAAGAAGTGGTAGTTAAACCTTTAAAAACGTTAGAGCAAATCAAAGAAGAAAGAAAGAATTTAGTCTTAAGAGAAACGCGTCAAGTTACTGGTATAGAAGCATTACAAAGTCCAATTACGGCATTGTATCAAGCGTTTTCGAAAAAGGAACAAAACAAACGTTGGATTGCTGAACAGAAATATAAAGATGATCAACGTCAAGTGGTTAAGGAGTTGTTACGACTTTATGTTGCTTACGAAATCATTGAAATGGAAGATGATGAATTCGACGACTTCATTATATTCTTAAATGCAGATCCTGATTTCTTAAAAACAGCTGCAGAAATGGAATTAGTGCTTTTCATCAAAGACAAATTTGAACATTTTAAGTCCTTGAAAAAATAGTAATAATTTAGCTCGTAATAATTAACATTCTAGATTAATTTCCATTAACGATTAAATTAAGATTGTTAATTTTTTTTGTTAATTCACAGAATGTTTTTTGAATAAGAAAAAAACACAAAAAAACCCTTGTTTAAATAAGGGATAGTCCTTTTATATATAGATAAATAGGCTTGTTAATGTTAACTCAGAACATAATTTAATTCGTTTAGAACATTTTTTTTTATAAAAGTTGTATTAATTTGATATTTGCGTAGAAAAATCAAATTAATTAACGAATGTCGAGAAAAAATATTAATTATACTTTAACATTTTTAACATTAACTGTCCTTATTTTCAAGTTAAATTTATGTTTTGCTCAGGGATTAAGCACAAATACTTGTCCTGAAATTGAGAAAAGAAATAATGGTAATGGACAAGCAGCTGCTGCTGCAGGTAATTTCACTCCTTTTGCACAAAATAATCCAGTTGCGCCTAACGTAGTAGGTACACAATTTCAGAATGTACCTTTCGATCCCACAACAAAAACTGGAAATTATAACTTCAAGTGGGCTTCATCAACACCTATAACCAACTTACCAGTTGTGACAAGAGTGTGGACAACCAACACATCAGGAGTTACAACTTTAAGCCCAATTGTTTTTGGTCCTCCACCACCATCTTACTTACAAGGAGGTGCATATTATGCAAATTATTGCTTTTACGTACAAAATATGCCTCCAGCAGGTAGAGTTACCCTAGAATTTACAGATCCTCAAACGTCAATTCCAGCATTTAGATGTACTTATGATTTGCAATCTGGTGCTCCCGCATCTGAACCAGCTGGTTTATCATGTACACCAACAATTACATCACATCCAGTTTCTCAACAATTTTGTGGAAATGGTTCGGTAACATTTACTTCTGCAGCTACTTCATTTTCAAGTTCAAAATGGCAAACTTCTTCCAATGGAGGAAGTTCTTGGACTGATATTGCACTTGGAGGTAATTTTACAACAGTTAATAGCACGACCTTAACTATTTCAAATCGATCTTCATACAACGGGAACTTATTTAGAACTGTTTACACAGGTACTTGTGGTTCAACAAACTCAAATAATGCCACATTAACAATTAATACTTTGCCTACAGCGGCTTTCACAAATAATGCTTCGTTATGTGGTTTAAATGTACAAAGAAGTTTGGGTGTAACCTTTACAGGGACTGGTCCTTGGAGTTTTACTTATACTACCAATGGCACATCAACTACATTAACGAATATTTCTTCAAATCCATATTACATTTCAGTAACACCGAGTGTTGCAACCTCTTACATTATTACTTCTGTATCAGATTCTAAGTGTTCTAACTCATCTTTAACAGGGAATACTACAGTAGAAGTAAGTGCTCCGCCAACAGTTACACCTTCAAATGCTTCTGTTTGTATTGGTTCTAATAGTTTTTCACTTACAAATTCTTCAACAGGAAGCCCTACTCAATATTCCATAAGCGCGGGAACTCGTGTTTTAACTGGTTTTAGTGCAATTTCCAATCAAACAATCAGCAATCCGATCACTGTAACAATCCCATCAAGCGGATACACTGCAGGTGTTTATGATTTTAATCTTCTTGTTACCAATACAAATAATGGATGTTCCTCTTCGTTAACGCCATTTACACTAACAGTGAATGCCCTTCCAACAGTAGGAGCAACTGCTAGTTCAGCAACAATCTGTGCAGGAACAACAGCAACATTAAGCGCATCACCTTCAAATTTATCCTCTTACGCTTGGAGAATAAATCCTTCTTCTACTGTTTTAGGAAGTTCAGCATCTTATACTCCAACTGTAAATGCAACAACAACCTATACTGTAACTGGTACTAATTCGAATGGATGTAGTGCAACAGCTGATGTAACAGTAACAACAACTTCTGGTACACCAATTACAATTACACCGTCAAGTACAACGATTTGTTCTGGAAATGCAGTCACTATTCTTGCAAGTGGAGCGAATTCTTATTCGTGGAGCCCGGGCACTGGATTATCATCTACAACAGATGATGAGGTAGTGGCTTCACCAACATCAACAATAACCTATACAGTAACTGCCCAAAATATTACAGGATGTCAATCAATTGGTACTGTGACGGTAACTGTAACGAATGCACCAATTACTGTAAGTAGCAGTACTACTATATGTTCAGGCGCAAGTGTTATTCGCACAGCAAGTGGCGGATCCACTTATTTTTGGTATCCAAGTACAGGTTTGTTTACAGATGCAGGTTGTACTATTCCTTACGCTGGAACTAACCTTGCTACTGTTTATTCTAAACCAACAAGCACAACAACTTATTTTGTAAGTGGAACAACAGCGGGAGGTTGCAATGGTATTGCTAGTACAACTGTTACAGTAGCAACAGCTCCTGTAAATGCTGCAACTAGTACTCCAAATAATTTAATCTTTTGTACTCAGGGAACAACCTCTTTTCCTTTAAATGTTGTTATGAATCAAGCTGTAACTTCTGCTACTTGGTCCTATTCTACAACTGGTGCAAGTTATACAACATTTACAACAGCAACAGCGCTTACAGGAGTAACTGTAACACCAAGCTCATCAGGAGCATCGCCAACAATGACTTATACTTGTACATTGTCAGGCTATGGAAACTCAGGTTATGGAGGAGCTAGGTATTTTAGATTAACAATTGTTGGTACGTCTTGTACTTTTAATTATGATATTCTTATAACGGATACAAAAAGTACTGCAACTACTCCAGCTCCAACAGCCTCGCAAACTACCATTTGTAGTGGTAATTTTGTTACATTATCTATTGGTGCTATAGCCGCTGGTTCAACTGTTCAATGGGAATCATCTACTAATAATTCAACTTGGACAGCAATTAGCGGTGCAACATCAGCTTCCTACACTACTGGAGCTCTTACAGCTAATACATTTTATAGAGTTGTTTATAATGGGGGGACAGGAAATTGTGGTTCAACCACTTCATCAACCCAAATTACGGTTGTTAGTGCCTTATCAGCAAATACATTATCACCAGCTTCAACTTGTTCATCAGGTTCAGGAACTATTACATTAACTGGAACAGCAATTTCGGGTGGTATTTATCAATGGCAATATTCTACAACATCAAGTTCAACAGGTTTCATAGATGTTTTAGGAGCAACAAACCAAAATTACACGCTTCCTAATAACATAGTTTCTACCTCAACTTGGTATAGAAGAATTGCAACCAATGGAACATGTTTAACAAATACGAGCGCCGCTGTTGTTGTTACACCTCCAGTTACTGGGAATTATACATCAACATCAACTATTAATTATTGTAATGGAACATCACCAGCAATTACTTTAACAGGAACGGCTCCAACAGGAGGTGATGGATCTTATTTATATACGTGGGAATCATCAATAAATGGAACCACTTTTACTACCATTGCCGGTGCAACTTCAATAAATTATACAACTTCTAGTCAAACACAATCGTATTGGTATAGAAGGTTGGTTAGAAGTGGGGCATGTACAGGAGATTATAGTAATACTATTAAAATAACTGTAAATGCCAATCCAACAGTAACTGTAACTGCTAGCGGAACAATTTGTTCTGGTTCAAGTAGAACTTTAACTGCAGCAGGTGCTGTTAGTTATTCATGGAGTCCATCTACTTATCTTTCCTCAACATCAGGAACTTCAGTTGTATCAACACCAACAGCAAACACCACTTATACTGTAACGGGAACTGACGCAAATGGATGTACAAATACAGCAAATACAACAGTTTCAGTTACAAGTTTGCCATCAACTCCAACTTTAAGTTCAAGTAGTAGAACTATTTGTAATAATCAAACACAAAGTTTAAATTCATTGGTTACTTCAGGTGGATCCTATACTTGGTATACGGTTCCCGAAGTAAATGCTACTTATACGGTTGCATCTCCGACTTCAGTTTCATCAACAGGTACATACTATGTGTTTAATGTAACAAGTGGTTGCTACAGTACGAACGCTGCATCATTCAATTTAACAGTAGCTGATGTAACTGCACCTGTTGTTAATGCTACTTCATTTAGTGTTTGCGCTCCGAGTACAGTTAATTTACAAGCATTAGAGCCTGTAGCTGCAACAAATACAACATTGGAATGGCATACAGGTAATACATCTGGGAGTCCAATTGTAGCAAGTCCTACTTCGGTTTCAACTGGAACTTATTATTTGTTTGCAAAAGCTGGTGGAGCATCACCTGTATGTTTTGGAAGCGCTTCATCTGCTGTAAGTATTACTGTGAATAGCTTACCAACGGTAAGTACCTCTCCAAGCACTTTATCTGTTTGTTCACCTGGCACAGTAGATTTAACATCCACAACTTCAAGTGTTTCCAATGTTGAATATAAGTGGTACACTCAAAATGATTCGCCACCAAATGTTTCCTATTTAATTCAAAACCCAACTGTAATTGGTAGTAGTGGAACTTATTATGTGCACGCATTTAATACACTTACGGGTTGTGTTAGCAGTTCCCCAGCTTCTGTTGGTGTAACAATAAACACAATTCCTTCCTTATCTTTTGCAGCTCCTGAAGTGGCTTGTGCAGGAAATGCGGTAGATTTAGAGGTTGCTGTTACAAATAGTGTTTCTTCTCCAACTTACCAATGGCAAATTTATAATTCTACAAATCAAACGTTTGAGAACCTATCGAATGGTGGAATTTATTCAGGAGCTACAAGTAATATTCTATCAATAAGTTCGAACATAGGAATGGATGGAAGTGCCTACAAATGTGTTGTTAGTTCTTCTGGTTGTAGTGCAGCATCGAGCATCGGTGTAATTGGGGTTTCTTTACCTAATGTTCCAACTACAGCAGTTACTCAACCAAATTGTTATGTTTCTACTGGGTCAATTGAAGTAACGTCTTATGCGCTAGATTTATTATTCTCATTAACTGCACCTACTAATTTCCAGTCAAGTACTTTGTTTGAAAACGTTAATACTGGTTCTTACACACTTACTGTTAAAGATGAGTTAAATTGTACAAACTCAACTAGTGTTACAATCAACCCACAACCTTTAACACCAGATCCACCAACAGCTACTGTTATATCGGAATGTGTGTATAACAACCCTGCAAGTTATGTTACTGATGTAAATGGTTTTACAAGTCCTTTGTTTAAATGGTATTTAGTTCAAACTAGTGATACAACAAGTTCAAGCTACGAGCAACGAAGTACTTCAAACACCTATTCATCGCAAATTATGGAAACAACTACATTTTATGTTTCTGTTTTAAATCCATCAACTTTATGCGAAAGTGCGCGAACAGTTGTATTATGTACAGTAATAGATCCACTTGGAACCTATGATCCAATTGTAAACGATTACATCTGGAAGGGTGGTGCAGTAGCTGATGATAACGATTGGAATACACTTACCAACTGGTATCAATTTGATGGTACAAAATACATAACCGTTAATGCCATCCCGAGTACAAATGACAATGTGTTTATTCCGCCTACAGGAACTTGTACCCCTGCTCAACCACATGTTCAAAATGAAAACACCCAACAATTTGTTAATTTAACGATAAAACCAGGAGGGTCACTGACAATTGAAGGAAATGGTATTTTGAATGTAAGTGGAAATTGGGTGAACAATGGAACTTTTGTTAAAGGTTCTGGTGTTGTAAATTTTACAGGCCCTGGAAATCATACAATTAGTGGTAGTTCGAATACCGCATTTAATAATGTGGTTATTAACAAACCATTAAATGGAGCGAATAAAAGTACCCTAACATTGCAACAACAAATTACTATTGATGGTGAATTAACCTTGACGGCAGGATTATTTGATATTGCAACTTATTCAATTGATATGGGTAATCGTTCGATAAATGGAGGAAGCAATGCAAGTTATGTTAGAACGTCTAGTTCTGGTTTCTTAAGAAGAGTTGTTGGAGCAAGTAATTCTAATGATGATGGTTCGCACATAAGATTTCCAATTGGAAGAAGTAATTACAATCCTGCTCATTTAAACAACACAGGAACAGATGACACATTTAGTTTGCGAATTTATGACCTCGTATCAGATGATGCAAATGAATTTGGTACTATGACTTCTCGACCTGTTGTAGAAAGAACATGGCTTATTGAAGAAGCTACAATAGGTGGAAGTAATGTTGATTTACAACTCTATTGGAATGGAACTTTAGAAAATAGATTTGAAGAAGTGAATTCGTTCGATTACAACACAGCTTATGTGGCTCATTTTAATTCAAGTCAATTTGACTGGGAGGACAAAGGAGGTTCGGCTCCAGGCGGTCCTGGTTATGCACAAACCAACAACATAACTAATTTCTCACCATTCACAATCTCTTCAGGTGATGAAGGACTTGGAAGATATAACCCCCTACCAGTTGTTTTAACAAAATTTGAAGCAAATTGTCAAGAAGACAATACTATTGAAATTTCTTGGCAAACAGCTTCTGAACAAAATTCAGATTATTTTATTCTCGATAAATCAACAGATGGAGTTAATTGGTTTAATTTAAATCGTGTATTTGCTGCAGGAAATTCAACTTCTACTTTAAACTATAATGTTCTAGATAATATAAATAATCATAATTACTATAGACTTACACAGTTTGATAAAGATGGTAAATATGAAACATTTGAAATAATAAGTGCTAATTGTAATGATGTTTTATTAGACAATGAATTTATAACTTTCCCTAACCCAAGTTTTGAGAATTTTTATATTGATTTAAAAAGCAAAAATATTGAAGGAAAAGGAATCATTCAAGTTGTTGATTCAAAGGGTACTGTACTTATTAATAAATCAGTTAATGTTCAAAAAGGTTCTAATTTATACCAGATTGAAAATAAAGAGTTTGCTAAAGGAATATATTATATTACTATTTCTGGTGAGAATTTTTCAACTAACGTTGTTAAACAAATAATAAATTAAAATCGAACTTTTCATTTCTATAAAGGCTACCAATTGGTAGCCTTTATAGTTTAATAAATCTTACGCTTAAGATTCAAATTTAAGTATTGTTTCGTCTTTATGTTGCTTACGAAATCATTGAAATGGAAGAAGATGAATTCGACGACTTCATTATATTCTTAAAAACAGCTGCAGAAATGGAATTGGTGCTTTTCACCAAAGACAAATTTGAACATTTTAAGTTGATTAGAAAGAGATAATCGTTCTAAAGTTGTTCAATTAATTTCAAAACCCATTCCATTTGTTCTTCGCGATTCAAGTTCGAATTGTCTAAAACGATTGCATCTTCCACTTGAATTAAAGGACTTTCAGCACGATGAGTATCCATGTAGTCACGTTCCTCCAAGTTTTTTGCAACCTCCTCAAACGAACTTTCAATGCCTTTACTTTTTAGTTCGTCCAATCTTCGTTGCGTTCTGATTTTGGTGTCAGCGGTCACAAATAATTTCAATTCTGCACTTGGAAAAACTACAGAGGCGATGTCTCTACCATCCATGATAATTCCACCTTTTTCGCCCATTTTTTGCTGTTCGGAAACTAATTTTTGACGCACTTCTTTAATTGTCGCAATTTTTGAAACCACGTTTGCAACAGCATTTTCACGGATTTCAATGGAAACATTTCTGTGATTCAAAAACAAAAGGGATTGTTGATCTATTGTTTTGAATTCAAGTTGAATATGATTTAGGTTTTCAATGATTTTATCCACCAAAGGTTCGCCTTCAATAATCAGTTTATTTTCTAGGCAATACAACGCAACGCCGCGATACATAGCACCCGAATCGATGAAGATGTAATCTAGTTTTTTTGCTAAATCTTTTGCTAAGGTGCTTTTTCCACAAGCAGAAAAGCCGTCAATGGCGATGGTGAGTTTTTTTGATGTCATATTGTGCCAAAAATAGCTAAAAAATGAAAGAATCTAGAGGCTTAGTTTTTTATGAAAACAATATTTACTATTAATCCATTCATGTTAAATTGAAGGTTGTTTGTTTCACTTTTTCTGAAACAATTCAACATATTTCATTCATTCGGCATCAATTTTTCAATTTATTATCGATGTTGATCAATAAAAATAGCGTTTCCATCAGGGTCATTAAGCATGATAAATCCTGGTCCTGTTGTTTTATCATCAGCTTCAACAGTCAACTTAATGTTGTTTTCTTTTAGGTGTTTTTGAATTTCGCGCACATCGTCAAATTCCGAAAGGTTTTTTCCACTCTCATCCCAACCTGGATTGAATGTCAATATGTTACCCTCAAACATGCCTTGAAAAATACCAATCAGTGCGTTGCCATTTTTCATAATGAGATAATTTTGTTCCATAGCCCCACCAACGATTGTAAAACCTAATTTCTCATAGAATTCTTTAGATATTTTCAAATCCTTGACATTTAAGCTAATTGAAAATGCTCCTAATTTAATCGATTTTTTGGTGGCTTGTAAAATCGCTTGTTGATGATGGGTAGAAAAATGCGTTTGTTTAAATGTATTGGCATAAAATCCCAAACTGAAGGCAAACAATAAGCCAGTAACTAAAATAGTGTATTTAGACATAAACTTGAATTTGATATCTAAAGATACAAGTTTTAAGAAATGAATTTTTGTTTTTCTATTTTTACAATAACAAAAATTAATCTCACTCAGATTGATGAATCAGTTTTACAGTTTTTGAATTATTAAAATCTACGATTTCAAGCAAATAAACTCCGTTTGGTAACTGAGAGAAATTTTGTTTTTCAATTTCATTCCCTTCGAAAATTATTTTTCCAATTTGGTTTAGCAAACGAAAACTTGCATTTTTATCTTCATTTTTAAGTTGAATCGTTGAGGTGAATGGATTTGGATATACCTCATTTGACGGGAGTTGTCCAGAACTTGGAAGAGCAGAAAATCCACTGTAACATTGATTCGTAAATGATTGAAAATTTGAATTGTTAACACTTAAACTTGCCATTTCATCTATGCAAGTACAAGCTCCATTTGAATAATTGTAGTTCATGAAAGAAGCATCGGTTTCAAACGCTTTAAAGGTACACTGTTCGAAGGTCAAAGAATCTTCAATCAAAGCGGAACTAACTTCGTCCCAATTACTAAACAAGGTATTGCCTCCTATCCAAATTGAATCATTTGCAGTTTTGGTAAATATGCATGGTTTGAAAAACAGTAGATATAAAGTTCCAGTCCCTCCTGCGCCGCCGCCATAATTTACTCCAATTGTTCCGTCTCCTCGTAAATCCCCAACGAAAGAAATAGAGCGAGAAAAACGTTCAATTGGGTCTAAAACTAAACCAAATCCTCCATCAGTATTGTTGATTCTTGTAAACGTTTTTACAGTTTTATTGCTGTTTAAATAGAGTATATAACCCCAGCCTTCATTTTGTTGATTTGCCCCAGTCATTAAATCTGGAACTCCATCTCCATTCAAATCACCTACCTTACAAAGTGCGTGACCAAAATTTGCTCCTTCACTTCCATTTGGATTTATCCCTGTCGTTAAAGTATCTGTAAAACCATTTTCCCCTTCTGTTATTTTAAGTTTAGAAACAACATTAAAAGTGTTATTGTCTAAGGAAAGCATCCAAATTGCACCCTTTCCTCCATTAGTCATGAACGCACCTACAGCCAACTCAAGAGTTCCATCGGCATCAATGTCACCAAGCATTGCGACTTCTCTTCCTCCAAATTCATCACCAGGATTTAATCCAGTTCCAAAACCTCCATTATTGGGTGAAATTATAACGGTTTGTGCAGGCATGATTTGTGAATTTGCATTTAAAAAAAGAATTCGGATTGCGCCAATATCTGTTCCTCCAATGTCTGAACCCGGATCACAAGCCACAAGGTCTATTCTCCCATCGTTATTGATATCGCCAATTGCACTTAATCCTTGAGCTGTTATATTGTTGTTTTTTACAAAATCTTTAACTGTACCATTTGCGTTTAAGTGAATCACATAAATTGCACGATTAGGAGGAACAGGTGCAGAAACCGCAATGTCAGGAATTCCATCATCATCATAGTCTCCAATTCCAGCAACACCGTAGCCAAAGAAGTTTCCGTCGGTTAGTGTATCTGTGAAATTCCCTTCCAACATCGAGATTTTTTGATTGGATTGAACTGTCCCATCATTATTCATAAAAAGAATGTAAACAGCACCTACATCTGTTCCGCCATCATCATCAGAACGAGCACCAATTACCATATCCAAAACTCCGTCACCATTCACGTCGCCAATGATATCGTGGTCGCGACTAAAACGATCTCCTGGGTCTAAAGGTGCAATAAAACCACCAGAATTGTTTTCTATTTTGATGAATCCATCAGGTCCCCATTGCAAACTATTTTGAGCAGTTGTAAAGAGATAAGTTCCAATAAATAAAATGCATAAAGTAAATTTTGTAGCGAATTGAAGCATAATTTTTTTAAGTTTTAATTTACAACCCAAAAGCATTGATTTCGAAAATGAAAAACACTTTACTTTTTTGCTAAAAAACAGAATAGCCTTACTTAGATGATTTAAATCTGTAATTCTTGCTTTTGAGTTTAGTTTAAATTGAAAGTTTTTTGAGAGTTATAAATAGAAGTTTGGAATTGGATTTTATTGAAGTTTCAATCATTTAATTTTCTAGTTGATTAAATTAAATCCAATTGAATAAACTTTGTTAGTGAAACAAATGTTAATTCAAGTAAATCGTTTTTTGATAGTTGATTTTTTAAAATGAAAAAAGATAATGATTTCATCTAGTGTAACTCGTAAAAAAATGATGTTTTGTAAGTTCAAATACCACACATTGACTAATTTTGACACATGGAATTTTCTAAACTTTTTGTCCGTTTTAATTGGGTGACACTGGTTCTTATTTATCTTGTCGTAGTAGCCGGAAGTTTTGTTCGAATTTCGGGCAGTGGTATGGGGTGTCCTGATTGGCCGAAGTGTTTTGGTCAATGGGTTCCACCAACTGAAGTGTCAGAATTACCACCTGATTACAGAGAAACATATTTGTTGAAACGACAGAAAAAAGTAGAGAAATTCTGTAAATTTTTAAATGCAATTGGTTTAAAATCAACAGCTGAGCGGATAAAAAATGACCCAACAGTTTATGTGGAAGAAGCGTTTAATACTCGAAAAACTTGGACGGAATATGTCAATCGTTTGGTTGGTTTTCTAGCTGGGAATTTTATGCTTTTAGGATTTTTCTGGATAGTTTTAAAGTATAGAAAACATAAAATTCTGTGGCTGTCAGCATTGAATTTAGTGTTAATTTTAATCGAAGCGTGGTTTGGTTCTATTGTTGTTGCTACCAATTTAGTTCCTTGGACAATTACAGTTCATTTACTTTTGGCGCTGGTAATCATTGCTTTACAACTCTATGTAATTCGAATTATCAGTCCAGTTCAAAAGACAAATCTTCCTATTGAAAAAACATTGAGAATTTTAGTTTTTGTTGTTTTCGCAATTACTTTTTATCAAATGTTTTTAGGAACACAAGTGCGAGAATACATTGATGAATTAACCAAGCAAGGATTCGGTCGCGAAACGTGGACGGATAAACTGGGATTGCCTTTTTACATTCACCGTAGTTTTTCGTGGTTGGTATTAATTCTTTTGGCTTATATCGCTTGGAAAAATGAACAAACTCACAAATATTTAATCATTCGTTCTTCATTTGCGATTTTAGTTTTAGAACTTGTTTCTGGTGTTCTTTTAGCTTACGCTGATATGCCAGGTTTGGTGCAAACTTCGCATTTGGTTTTTGCTTCCATTCTTTTTGGTAGCTTGTGGATGGCAACATTACGAATGAAAAAATTGAATTAATGGAATTGTCATTTATTTCAAAACTCAAAGTTATTGATCTTTCTACAGTGCTTGCTGGACCTTCAGTTGGAACTTTTTTTGCCGAATTAGGAGCTCAAGTTCTAAAAATTGAAAACGCAGCTATTCCTGATGTTACACGTTCGTGGAAGTTGCCAAGTGAAAACCAAGAATCAACTGTTTCTGCTTATTTCTCATCGGTAAATTATCGAAAAGAATATTTACAACTTAACTTAAAATCTGAAGTTGATTATACTCAATTTCTTGATTTAGTGAAAGATGCTGATATTTTAATTTCAAATTTTAAGTTCGGTGATGAGGCAAAGTTGAAATTGACAGATGAGCATTTGCGGGCAATAAACAGCAATTTGATTATTGGAAAAATCAATGGCTTCGGTTCAGAAAGTGATCGTGTTGCTTATGATTTAATTTTACAAGCTGAATCTGGATTTATGTCAATGAATGGCACACCAGCAAGTGGTCCTGTGAAAATGCCTGTTGCTTTTATCGATGTATTAGCAGCTCATCAGTTGAAAGAAGGATTGCTTTTGGCTTTACTCGAACGACAATTTAATGGCAATGCAAAAACAGTTGAAGTTTCTTTATATGATGCCGCAATCTGTAGTTTGGTAAATCAAGCATCTAACTATTTAATGGCGAAGAAAGCCCCGAAGAGAATTGGAAGTTTACATCCCAATATTGCACCTTATGGCGAAATTTTTGAAACTAAAGACCAACAATTAATCACGTTTGCGATTGGTTCACCGATTCATTTTGAGAAACTTTGTACTTTTTTAGGATTAGAAAATTTAATAACTGACATTCGTTTTTCAAGTAATCAAAATCGTGTTATTAATCGACAACTTTTGTTTGAAATATTGCAAGCAAGAATGGTAGATTTTACGGCAGATGAACTGTTGTCAATTATGCTGCAACAACACGTTCCAGCTGGAAAAATTAAAAACTTAGAAGCAGTTTTTGCTGAAAAAAAAGCACAAGACTTAGTTCGGTCGGAAGTGATTGATAATACAGAGACCAAACGTTTAACCTCAATTGCCTTCAAATGGAAATAGAAATTCGAGCACCTAAAAATGAAGTAGAGTGGGAGCAATACTACGATTTACGTTATCGAATACTTCGCCAACCTTGGAATCAACCGCAGGGAAGTGAACGAAATGAAGGCGATGAAACAGGTTTGCACTTCGCTTTATATGAAAATGAAATCCTCAAAGCGATTGCAAGATTAGATATCAATGACGAAAAAAGTGCCCAAGTTCGATTTATGGCCGTTGAAACTGAAATTCAACGAAATGGATATGGAAAACAAGTAATGTTGGCAATTGAAAACTATTGTAAGACAAAGAATATTTCTGAAATCATTTTACACGCAAGAGAAATTGCCATACCTTTTTACAAAAGTTTAGGCTATCAATTAGTCGAAAAATCACATTTACTTTTCAATGAAATTCAACATTTTTTGATGACTAAAAGGATTTGAACCTCATTCCCTCATTATGTCATTCCCTCGTAAAATCATTCCTTCAATACTCATTCCCTCATTAAGTCTTAAAATCCTAAAATCCTAACGTCTTCAAATCCTAGAATCCTAAATTCTTAACTTCCTAAAGTCCTAATATCTTTTCGTTCTAACGTCTTACCATCCTAAATCCCTAGTCCAAATATCTTTCTTACTTTTGCATCTCAAAAAAAAATAGTATCAATGTCAGATTTACTGTCAAAATTAGAAGCCATACATTATCGTTTTGTCGAAGTTGGAAAAATGATTACCGACCCCGATATTATTTCAAATATGGAGCGTTATGTCAAGTTGAATAAAGAATACCGAGAATTGGAATCTTTAGATGAAGTTTATAAAGAATATGGAAATTTAATAGCAAACATAAAAAGTTCACGTGAATTATTGGAAACGGAAACGGATCCTGATATGCGTGAAATGGCCAAAATGGAAATCGATGAATTGGAAACGCGTCGCCCGATATTGGAAGAAGAAATAAAAATGATGCTTATTCCCAAAGATCCGGAAGACGACAAAAATGCCATTATGGAGTTACGTGCTGGAACAGGGGGAGATGAAGCTTGTATTTTTGTGGAAGATGTTTTTAGAATGTACACGATGTTTTTCAAGGAAATGGGCTGGCAATATGAAATCGTCAATTCATCTGAAGGAACAGTGAAAGGCTACAAAGAGATTTCAATGGAAATTATTGGGTTAGGCTTGTATGGAATGTTGAAGTTTGAGTCAGGTGTTCACCGCGTTCAACGTGTTCCAGAAACAGAATCGCAAGGCCGTGTACATACGTCAGCGATAACTGTTGCTGTACTTCCTGAAGCGGAAGAAGTAGATTTCAATTTGGATATGAACGACGTTCGAAAAGATACATTTAGAGCTTCTGGAGCGGGTGGTCAGCACATTAATAAAACAGAATCAGCTATTCGTTTGACACATATTCCAACTGGAACAGTGGTTGAATGTCAAGATGGACGTTCGCAACATAAGAACTTAGAAAAAGCAATTTCCGTTTTGCGTTCTCGATTGTATCAAGCAGAGTTAGATCGCGTTCACAACGAACGTGCAGCTCACCGTAAAACCTTGGTTTCAACTGGTGACCGTTCAGCGAAAATCAGAACTTATAATTATCCACAAGGAAGAATTACCGATCACCGAATCAATAAAACGATTTACAACTTAAGTGCATTTATGAATGGCGATATGCGCGAAATGATTGATGCTTTGAAAGTGGCAGAAAATGCGGAGAAATTAAAAGGTGAAGAATTATGACAAAAGCGGAATTGATTCAACAAATTCGATTAAAAAAATCGTTTTTATGTGTAGGTTTAGATCCTGATTTAGATAAACTTCCACCGCATTTATTGGAAACAGAAGATCCAATTTTTGAATTCAATAAAGCGATTATCGACGCAACAAAAGATTTGTGTGTAGCCTATAAACCGAACACTGCTTTTTATGAATGTCACGGCGTAAAAGGGTGGGAATCTTTAGAAAAAACGATAAATTATATTCCTAAGGATTGTTTCATTATTGCTGATGCGAAACGTGGCGATATTGGAAATACTTCGAGCTATTATGCTAAAACGTTCTTCGAAACGTTACCTTGTGATGCGGTAACGGTTGCACCTTATATGGGTTCAGATAGCGTTAAACCTTTCTTGGATTTTGAAGGAAAATGGGTGATTTTATTGGCATTAACTTCTAATCAAGGTTCTTTGGATTTTCAATTTACTGAAAGCGAAGGAACAAAATTATACGAAAAGGTACTGAAAAAAGCCCAAGAATGGGGAACTGATGAACAGTTGATGTTTGTGGTTGGTGCAACACGTGCAGAGGAAATTGCGAAAGTGAGGGCTTTAGCTCCCAATAATTTCTTCTTAGTTCCAGGTGTTGGTGCGCAAGGCGGTTCCTTGGATGAGGTTGTTAAATATGGCGCGAACGACGAATGTGGTTTGTTGGTGAATTCTTCTCGTGGAATTATCTACGCAAGTAGGGGAGAAGACTTTGCAATGGCTGCAAATGGCGAAGCGCTGAAGATACAAACCGAAATGGAGTTGCACATTCAGCGCTTCAGGTGGTAATTTTAATCTTGTTATTTCGAGGCTAAATCGCTAGATTCAGTTTGTTGAACGCTTCCATAAGCATCACAACTTGCTGTTCTTCCTGATCCGCAAGAAGCTAGTACTAAAGCAACTACAGCTACTGTAAGTACAAGGGTAAAATTTCTTTTCATAATTAGTTGATTTTTGTTGTTTGTGGTTACCTTAACGGAACTACTTGTCTTAAAGTTACAATTTTTTTTAAAATAATTTGTTATCATTAATAGAATGTTGAAAATTAAAATCGAAAATTGCTGGCGAATCATTAGTTTGATGATGTTGTTTTGTCTACAATTTTTCTGTTCAACAATTGATGCACAAACGATTTCTGTAAATTTCAATGTCCTAGATTCTAGCGATTTATCAACTTCAAAATATTTTAAAAAAGAACAACTAAAATCGTCCTTTGAATTAGAGAGTTTAATTCGCAAGAAAAGAATTGAATGGATTGACAAAGGATTTTTTCTCGTTTCATTTGAAGCAAAAAAACAAACGGAAAGTCAATTTACTGTCCAAGTTGAATTGGGTAGAAAGTTTAAAAAAATCAATGTTGAATTAGAAGAAAAAGATTGTTGGCAATTGCGAAAATTCAATGTTCCGCTTGTAAAAAACAAATCAAACTATTCAGCAAGTGAATTTTCACTCCTACTTAAAAACAGTTTAAACGCGTTTTTAAATAATGGATATCCTTTTGTCGCGATTTCATTTCAAAACGTCGCGATTTTCGAGGATGAAATTTCAGTGCAACTTTCTTTTAACCGCGGGATGATCTACAAATGGACAGCAATAAATGTCAAAGGAGATTCAAGTATTTCGGTAAATGCGATTGAAAATATCATTGGCATCAAAAAAGGCGATTATTTCAACGAATCTTTGCTCGAACAGGTTGATAAACGAATTGAACAAGTTTCTTTCTTGAAAAAGATTAAAGCATCAGAATTGCTTTTTACCGAAAAAGGAGTGGAACTTTTTGTTTATTTACAAAGTCAAAAAATCAGTTCCATTCAAGGCGCAATCGGACTTCAACCCAATCCAATCACTCAAACACTTGTGCTCACAGGCGACTTACAAATGAAATTGGCGAACATTTTCAAAAAAGCAGAATTGATTGATTTAAGTTGGCGAAGTATTCAACCGCAAACGCAAGCCTTGAATTTTAAGTTCATTTATCCTTACCTTTTTAAATCTCCTTTTGGAATCGATGCCCGATTTAATTTATACAAGCGTGACTCTACTTTTCTCGACTTGAAATCATCAATTGGTGTTGTTTACACTTTAAAAAATGGTAGTCAATTCAAAGCTTCCTATCAATTGTTGGCGTCTAATTTATTGTTTGCTTCGGCAAGTTCAAGCCAGTTTACCAACTTAGCAAGCGTTCGCACCAATGCGTATGGATTTTCTTACACCCTTCGAAAATTAGACTATATTCCCAATCCAAGCAAAGGAAGATTTTTAAACATAGAAACCTTCATCGGCTCACGTGTTGCCACTAAAGATTCCATTTCAGATAAAAAAAACGTTGCCAGAGCGAGTATTCAATTTGATAATTATTTTTCGTTGGCAAGGCGCCACGTGTTGAAGTTCAGTGCTGCTTTTGAAACCTATTATGCACCACAAATTTTCGAAAATGAACTATACCGATTTGGAGGCTTAAATTCATTGCGAGGTTTTAATGAAGACGAATTATTTGCTTCCACCAAGTTAAGCTACACCTTCGAATATCGTTTTTTAGTCGATCGAAATTCAAACGCTTTTCTATTTTTTGAGCAAGCAGTTTACGAAAATAATTCCAGCAACTATTTAAAAGACAATCCATTCGGAGTGGGTACAGGTTTTTCGTTTGGAACAAAACTCGGAATTTTCACCATTTCATATGCCGTTGGAAAACAGTTGGCGAATCCATTTGATTTTAGATTGAGTAAGATACATTTTGGATACACTGCTTATTTTTGATTTTTGATTTTTAATTCTTGATTTTTGATGAATTCAAGTAAACAATGACAACTTATTGGAACTCCTAAACCTCACGAAACAATCTTCAAAATAACATTCCCCGTTTTCATTCCAGTTTCTACGTATTCGTATGCAGCAACAACATTTTTCATCTCAAAAGTTCTATCAATTACAGGTATAAATTGACCTTCTTCTACCAATTTTTTGAAAAACAAAAGATCTTCATTATTAGAATAGGGAAGTGGAAATAATACCTTTTTGCGGCTGAACCAAGGGGTTAAAAGTGCCAAATACACATTTGATCCATACGTACCTAATTCCGTTGAAATATAGATTCCTGATGGCTTTAAAATCTTTTTGCATTTTGAGAAAGAGCTTTTTCCAACAGCATCAAAAACAAAATCAAATTCCAAAGACAGCTGCGTGAAATCTTCTTTTGTATAGTCAATAACTCGTTCAGCACCAAGGGATTTTACTAAGTCAATATTTTTTGTATCGCAAACCGCCGTTACTTCAGCCCCAAAAAAGTGAAGTAATTGAACAGCCGCCGAACCAATTCCACCAGTTGCGCCATTTACAAGTACTTTTTGACCACTTTTTACTTTTGCTGCTCGAATATCGCAAAGTGCATAATGACTGCCTTCATAAATTGCTGCTGCCGTTTCTAAATCTACGTTGTTGGGTATTTTTGCGATGCATCCAGTTGCTTCAATCACTTTAAATTCAGCGTGTGAACCAAAGTTTTTATCGTCAAAACCAAAAACTTTATCGCCGAGTTCAAAATCAATTACATTTTTCCCTTTGTCAACAATTTCTCCCGAAAATTCACTTCCTAAAACTTTATTCTTCGGATAAAAAAGGCCACTGAAAAGTCGAGAAATCACATATTCAGCGCTTCTGAAACCACAATCTGTCCGATTGATTGTTGATGCATGAACTTTCACCAATACTTGGTTTTCAGTAGGAATTGGTTGCACAATCGTTCCAATAGAAACGACGTTGGGTGGTCCATATTTTGTGTTGATACAAGCTTTCATAGGTTGAGTGTAGATTGATTAAGTTCTGAAATTAAATGGCAAACAATAGTTGTTGTTAATTCTCTTGCTTCTTTGTGTGGCGTATGTTTCGCATCGGGAATAATGAAAAATTTCGCTTGATGACATCCTTTTTCAATTCCTTCCACTTGGTCAATGCTTCCAAATTCATCATCAATTCCTTGTATTACAAAAGTATGGCAATTAATTCGAGGTAAAAAAAGTTCTATATTCCAATCGCGAAATTCTGGACGAAGCCAAGTTTCTGTCCAAGCATCGAACAAGGCTTGTGTTTTATCGCCGTGATATTTCTCAAGTTTCCTTTTTAAATCAGTTGTGCGATACGTTTCCTTCGCTTGTCGAATTCCTTCCAAGGTAATTTCTTCCACAAAAATATGTGCTCCTTCCGTAAAAATGGCTTTGATTTTCTCTGGATAAATGGCTCCAGCTATCAAAGAAATTGTGCCGCCATCGCTGTGTCCGAAAAGTATACAAGTGTCAATTTTTAATTTTTCGAGTAATTCATTCAAGAAATCGGCCTCCAATTCCATATAGTTATTTTCTCGTTTTTCAGTCACAAATGGACTTGATTTTCCATAACCCAACCGATCGTAAATGAGCAAATTGCATTGTGTTTTTTCTGCAATTAAAGTTGGAAAATCTCGCCAAAGTTCAACGCAACCTAGTGAATCATGAAGAAAAACAAGCGTTGGTCTATCTGGAAATGATTGAACGTGTTCGTAGAAAATAGTTCCTTGAGGAAATGAAAGTAAAGGCATAAAAGTAGAACGTAAATTTCTTAGTTTTTAAGTTGCGGAATAGCGTTTTTTGATTTAGTTCGCGAGTCTATCACAACGATTTTCAGCCTGTTTTTATTCGTTTCAAGAATTTTCCAATCCTCTTCAATTGTTCCGTCAAAGAATTCATATTTAACAGTTAAAGTTGAATTTCCAGTCATCGCCCACGTTCCTTCATAATTGGCATAGGAAATTGGAGGAGTTCCACAACGTCCAGAGTTTTGTCTTTTAACTAATTTTCCATTCTTTTTTAATTGAATTCCTGGTTCATCTTCTCTGAATTTTTTAGACTTCAACAACGATGCACTATTTTCAGAAGATGTATTTTCTTCAAAAAGCCAAATACCAATAAGTTGTTTTTTAGCGATTGCTTTTTCATCGCGACTAGCTGCAATTAAAACAAACAGCAACAAAAGTAAAGGAATGCTATTTTTCATAATTAAGAATTTTATTCGGTTGGTAAAGATACAAATTGCTTATTGGATTAAGCGTTAAACCAAAATTGTACCACAGAAAAATAGTCAACAAATCAGGTGCTTTTAAATTTTCCTTAAATTAGCGAAACCCTTGATTTATTCTAGGTTTAAAAACAACCAAAACTACAATTATGAATGTTTTTCAAAGTTCAAAATCAATAAGAATTAACAAACTTCTATCGTTAGCTTGTTTGTTCTTTTTGTTGTTTTTAATTGGAAGTTGCCGCGTTCCAAAAATGCAAGTACAAACAGCATATCTTCAACGAGAAATCACCACAAAAGCTGGACCAGAAGATATCGTTTTAGATACAGTTAGCACAAGTTTTCCGCGATTGATTATTAGTTGTGACAACCGTCGAACAACTGAAAAATCGGGTTTTATTCAAGCAATGGATTTAAAAACAGAAGAAATAATTGTTTTAGAACGAACAAATGAACCAGCAAGTTTAGTTTTTCATCCGCACGGAATTGATGTCGTTAAACTAACGGATGGTACTTCCAAATTATACGTTGTCAATCACAATGAGGCAGCGAAGGAACAATCGATTTTAATCTACAAAATAGAACAGAATCAACTCGTTTTTGAAAAGCAATTGACTGATAAACAACTCGTTTCTCCAAATGATGTAGCAGGAGATGCTTCTGGAAAAATTTACACTGGAAATGAATTTCACAAACGAAATGCTTTAGGAAGCGCATTATTAGGATTGAAAAATGGCTATTTCGTTCAATTTGATGGAAAGCAATTTTCAAAAAGAGAAACGAAATTTTGTTATGCAAATGGGCTTGCGGTTTACAAAGATCAATTGTTAACGGTTGGTTCCCGTAATCGTTTTCTATACAAAGCTCCCCTTGATTTTAAAAAGGATTCAAAGAAGCAGAAAATCACAAAATTGAGCGGAGCAGACAATATTTCAGTCATTGGAGATAAAGCTTACATCGCTTGTCACGTCAATCTTTTTAAATTCATCAAGCACGCAAAATCGCCGAAAAACACAAGTCCAACGGTAATTTATGAAGTTGATTTAAAGACGAATCAAAAACGTTTACTTTTCACCAATACAACTGGTGCTATCAACGGTGCGGCTACCGCAGTTTTATACAATGGAAATTTATACTTGAGTCAAGTTTTTGAACCGTTTATTTTGGTGGTTGAGAAGGTGAAATGAAATTTATCACACAAAAATAATCTTGAGAAAGTTATTCTTATTTTACTTTCAATCAATTGTTAGTTATCCGATAAATATAAACGTCTTCATCGTCTAACCATTTAGTTTGTTTGTCGATTTTCAACCCATTTTTTTCCGCTACACGCCGTGATTTGAAATTGTCAACATCAATCACAGAAACGACGGACGACGTTAAATCATGCTCAAAAGCGTAATCGATGAATAATTTTGCTGCTTCAGTTGCGTAACCTTGTTTCCAATGTTTTTTCAGAATGTGATAACCGACTTCGATTTCATTTACTCCATCAACTTCTTGCGCTAAAAGTCCACAAAGTCCAATGAATTCATTTGTCGATTTGTCAATCAAAGCTTGCAAACCAAAACGATTTTCAGTGTAACGCGCAAGCTGCTTTTCAATCATGTGCGTTGAAATTTCCAAATTCGATTTTACCCCTAACAAGTGTAAACTGAGAAACTCAACCGCTTCTTCGTCTTCAAAAAACTCTTCCCAAATCGGAATGTCTTCCAAGGTTAAAAAGCGTGTTATGAGTCGTTCAGATGTTAATTGGTCGTGATATTTGTACATAGTAGTAGATTCGCTAACGAAGTTAAAAATAAAGCCACAACGATTGAATTTGTTTTTGGAACTAATTGAAGATTCGGGTTTCGAGAGCCTCAACCCTCGATCGATTAGCAACACATACCCAATTTTTAGTTATTTTTTAAATATAAACAGGTTTTATAAGAAGTTCAGTTTATACGCTTAGTGGGATGGTTTCAGCTGAACCAAAACCTAAAATCCTTTCAACTTCTAATCAACTAACAAAATCCACCTATTTTTCACGAATGCGACGATGTTGTCTTGGGATCCAAGTTTTGGGTTCGAAAACATCAAAATTACGTTTCACAACGATAATTCCAACAATTTCAATTCCTTCGGCTTTTGAATCCTTTAGTTCAATTAGAAGGTCAGAGTTTGGTAAAACCTTAGTAATTCGAGTAGTGTCGTCAAAACTTTTACCCCAAGACTCGGATAAACCTGTTCCTGAGCATTCAATAGAATAGGTTGCAAAAGTACTATCTTCAAATACAAACCTAAATTTACCATCCATATCTGTAATCGCCATTTTTCCTAGCTCGATTAATTTTACTTTAATGTAAGGAATAGGATCATTTTGAGCGTCGACCACAATTCCTGAAATAATACTTTTTGTTGAATCACAGTTCTCTGTTTTCCAAGTTGCTGATTGTTCCGTTGGTACTTGTGCTTTCAACGTTTCAAAAGGAGAAGATAAAAGCAACCAAAAACTTAGCCATTTGACTGAAAACTTTCCAAAAAATGATTGCTTTTTAGGAAATATTTCAAGTTCTCGATTTAACTGATTTTCAGTGAATTTACCACAAATATCTCCCTCTTTTTCTTCAATTACTTTTTGCAAAGCAGCATCAGAATAATAAGTGTAATCAATTATTTCCTTTTCACAGTTTGTACAGTAGCGATTCAAACCACATGATTTCATCTCACTCCATTTTTGATCACACGGTGCTGGTATCGTTATTTTCATCTCGTTTTTTTTCTAAGATGTTGATTTATCTGCTTTTCCATAAATTATAGTCGTATTCAGATTTAAATCTATTTAATTCAACTAATTAGAACTATTAATTTTAAATTCTTCTATTCTCCCTTACTCTTTACACTTAACTTTCAGTTCGCAGTTCTCAGTTCTCAACTTTTCTCCCTTCACTTTTAACTTTCAGTTCTCAATTTTCAACTTTTCTCTCTTCACTTTTAACTTTTAACTTTCAGCTTTCAGTTCTTAGTTTTCAACTTTTCTCTCTTCACTTTTAACTTTTAACTCTCAACTTTCAACTTTTCTCTCTTCACTTTTAACTTTTAACTCTCAACTTTCAGTTCTCAACTTTTCTCCCTTCACTTTTAATTTTTAACTCTCAACTTTCAACTTTCAGTTCTCAGTTTTCAACTTTTCTCTCTTAACTTTTCACTTTCAACTTTCAGTTCTCAGTTTTCAACTTTTCTCTCTTAACTTTTCACTTTTAACTTTCAGTTCTCAGTTTTCAACTTTTCTCCCATCACTTATAACTTTCAACTTTCAGTTCTCAGTTCTCAACTTTCAACTTTTAACTTTTAACTTTTCTCTCTTAACTCTTAACTCATCACTTTTAACTATTTCCTATCTTTGCACCCAATAAAAAAAGCAAATGGAATATAATTTTCAATCGATAGAAGAGAAGTGGCAAAAATTCTGGAAAGAAAACCAAACATATAAAATCACCGAAGACCCGAATAAAGAGAAATTTTATGTCTTAGACATGTTTCCTTACCCGTCGGGCGCTGGTTTGCACGTTGGTCACCCACTTGGATACATCGCATCGGATATTTATTCCCGCTACAAACGTTTGCAAGGTTTCAATGTGTTGCATCCAATGGGCTACGATTCATTTGGATTGCCAGCGGAACAATATGCAATTCAAACAGGGCAACATCCTGCAATCACAACAGAAGAAAACATTGCTCGTTACCGCACGCAACTTGACAGAATTGGTTTTTGTTACGATTGGTCACGAGAAGTACGCACTTCTTCTCCAGAATATTACAAATGGACACAGTGGATTTTTAAGCAATTATTTGATTGTTACTACGATAACGCAACGAATAAAGCAGAACGCATTTCGAAATTGGTAACGACATTTGAATCAGAAGGAAATGCCAACGTAAATGCTTGTTCCGACTGCGAAACGATTTTCTCAGCTGAAGAATGGAATGCTTTTACAACCAAAGAAAAAGAAACGATTTTACAAGAATATAGAATGGCTTACTTGGCAGATAGCTGGGTAAATTGGTGTCCTGCTTTGGGTACTGTTTTGGCAAACGATGAGGTTGTTAACGGTGTTTCTGAACGTGGCGGACATCCTGTTGTACAAAAATTAATGCGCCAATGGTCGATGCGAATCAAAGCCTACGCAAAACGTTTATTGCAAGGTTTAGAAACTGTTGACTGGACGGATTCCATTAAAGAACAACAACGAAACTGGATCGGGAAGTCGCAAGGGTGTAGCGTGAGGTTTGAGATTAGCAGATTACAGATTGCAGATTACAAATTGGAGAATGATTCTAATTTGCAATCTGCAATTGATAAATCTGCAATCGATGTTTTCACCACCCGCCCTGACACCATTTTCGGAGTTTCGTTTATGGTTTTGGCGCCAGAGTTGGATTTAGTACAAGCGATTACAACCGAAGAACAACGTCCTGTAATCGAAGCGTATATTAAAGCAGCATCTTTGAAATCAGAGCGCGACAGACAAGCTGACGTTAAAAATATTTCAGGAGCGTTCACAGGAGCGTATGCCGTTCATCCGTTTACTGGTGAGCAAATTCCAATTTGGATTGGCGATTATGTTTTAGCTTCTTACGGAACGGGAGCTGTAATGGCGGTTCCTTGTGGCGACCAACGCGACTGGGATTTTGCGAAGCATTTCAATTTACCGATAAAAAATATTTTCGCTGACACCGATATTTCCGAAGCGGCTTATGCTGAAAAAGATGCGATTATTGCCAATTCTGATTTCTTGAATGGATTGGATTGCAAAACGGCAATGAAAAAAGCGATTGAAATAATCGAGTCAAAAGAACTTGGAAAAGGAAAAACGAATTACCGTTTGCGCGATGCCGTTTTCTCCCGTCAACGTTATTGGGGCGAACCGTTTCCAGTATATTACAAAGACGAATTGCCGTACTTGGTAGATGACCAACATTTACCGATTGAATTACCAGAAGTTGATAAATATTTGCCAACTGAAGACGGCGAACCACCTTTAGCACGCGCTGAAAAATCGGCTTGGAATTATGCCGAAGGCGACCGAATGGAATTTAATACGATGCCAGGATGGGCAGGAAGTTCGTGGTACTTCTTGCGCTACATGGATCCGAAAAACGAAAACGAATTCGTAAGCAAAGAAAAAGTGGATTATTGGAAAAGCGTGGATTTGTACATCGGTGGTTCGGAGCACGCAACCGGACATTTGTTGTATGCTCGTTTCTGGACAAAATTCTTGTTTGACCAAGGCTATATTCCGTTTGAAGAACCGTTCCAAAAAATGATCAATCAAGGGATGATTTTGGGGAGAAGTAGTTTTGTTTATCGCGTTCAAGGTGAAAATAAATTAGTTTCCAACGGATTAAAATCAAATTACGAAACTACACCAATTCATGTTGACATTTCAATAGTTGACAATGACAAATTAGACATCGAGGCATTCAAAAAATGGCGTCCTGAGTTTGCAAATGCAGAATTCATCTGCGAAGAAAACGGCGATTACATCTGTGGAAGTGAAGTCGAAAAAATGTCTAAATCCAAATACAACGTTCAAACGCCAGACGAATTAGTAGAAAAATTCGGAGCAGATACTTTGCGTATGTATGAGATGTTTTTGGGGCCATTGGAGCAAAGCAAACCTTGGGATACGAAAGGAATTACAGGTGTTCACGGTTTCTTAAAAAAATACTGGCGCTTGTTCCACTTGAACGGAAATTTTGAAGTGAGTGATGCAGAACCAACTAAAGATGCGTTGAAAACATTGCACAAAACCATTAAGAAATTGCGCGATGATTTAGATCGTTTTTCATTCAATACAGGCGTTTCCAGCTTTATGATTTGTGTGAACGAATTGACCGACCAAAAATGCAACAATCGTCACGTTTTGGAACAATTAACGATTTTGATGGCACCGTATGCACCGCACGTAACCGAAGAAATTTGGTCGAAATTGGGCTATGAAGCAGGAACATTAATTGATGCAACTTATCCAGAATTTAACGAAGCACATTTGGTAGAATCAGCTTACAATTACCCAGTTTCTTTCAACGGAAAAATGCGTTTTGTGTTGAATTTATCCTTGGATTTAAGCATCGAACAAATTCAAGAAAAAGTGATGGCAAATCCTGACACAATAAAATGGTTGGAAGGTAAAACTCCGAAGAAATTTATCATCGTTCCAGGGAAGATTATTAATATGGTCTTGTGAATTGAAAGTTAATTAGTTAACTACAAATTTGTAACGATAAGAAAAGAAAACCTTGAAGATAGCCACTGAAAAAAGGTTTTAGATGTTTATTCCCAATATTTTGTCAAGGTCAATGAAAAGATTTTTGTAAGATTTTATTTTAATTCATATCAAGGAAATTAAATATTTCAATTTCTTCATTTGTTAGGCATAATCCTCTTCTATTCATCATGTTATTGGAGTATTCAATTGCTTTTTCTAATTTAAACTTAACAAAACCTTCACTTCCTCCCCAAGAGAATGAAGGAATGAATTTAGAGGGAAAATTAGCTCCATATATATTACAAGAAACACCAACAACAGTAGCAGTATTAAACATTGTGTTGATGCTACATTTGCTATGATCTCCCATACAAACACCCATAAATTGAACATCTGTTTTTATCTCTGCTTGGTGTTCATATGAATAAGTTGAAACATTACCATAATTATTTTTCAAGTTAGAAGAATTGGTATCTGCTCCTAAATTACACCATTCACCAATGGAAGCATTTCCTAAAAAACCATCGTGTCCTTTGTTAGAATAAGCTTGAAATGTTACATTGTTTATTTCTCCTCCAACTTTACAATGAGGACCAAGTGTGCACGGACCGTAAACTTTTGAACTTAGTTTTAAGGCTGCGTGTTCATTTAATGCTAAACCACCACGAACGACAGAACCTTCCATGATTTCAGCATCTTTTCCAACATAAATTGAACCAGTACTTGTATTTAATATTGAAGCTTCAACAATAGCACCTTCTTCAAGAAATAAACGATTGGAAGGACCAATAAGCGTGTTAGTATTGCTTAGTTTTTGAGATTTTCTTCCTGCAGTAATTAAATTAAAATCTTGCTCCAGAACTGCACCATTTTTTTGGTATAAATGCCATCTTTGATTTAGGAGAATTGGTTCTTCTCCTGTAAACTGTACTTTTTTACTACCATCACCATTTGAAGCTATAAACAAATCATTCCAAAATAAGGCTGTGTTATCTTCTAAATGAACTATGGAAGCTACGACATCTTCATTCGGGATAATGCAAGCATTAACACGAGTAGCACCATTTACTTTTTCGAATTTTTTAGATAAATATTCCTCAGTTATAAATCCGATTTCAGCTTCAGGAAGAAATGCTTTCCAGCGTTCATCATTTGTAAGAATTCCTATTCTTAAATTTCCTATTGGTCGTGTTAAACTCAATGGGGCGAAACGCAAATGCAATCCACAATCGTCTAAGTTTATTTTCATCTTAATATAATGCTTGTTTTTTACTAAAAATATAAAAGAAACTAAATGTTAAAAGTCCATTTAAAATCAAAATTTCAAAGCCAAAATTATAACCATTTAACCAATTCACTGAATTTTTATCTAGGAAATAGCAAAGAAAAGGTACGACAATGCAAATTATTGGTACTAAGGTTGAATTTATTAAACGTTTGGTTAAGATTCCAAAAGAAAACAAACCTAGTAATGGTCCATAAGTATATCCTGCCACTGTTAAGATTATTGTGATGATATCAGCTTTTGGATGCGTATCAACGTACCATTTCGTTAGAAGAATAATTATCAAAAACAATACTGAAAATCCGAAATGTACTAGTAGCTTTAATTTCTTCCGTTCTTTTTCTTCTCTATTGTCAAAGTTTAAAAAATCAATACAAAATCCTGTTGTCAAAGCCGCAAGTGCACTATCCGCAGAAGCATAGGAAGAAGCAGTTATTCCAAGAAGGAAAAATATTCCAGCGATGCTTCCAAATTCATTTAATGCTAATTGAGGAAAAACATGATCTGTTTTTTCAGGTAATGAAATTCCTTTACTTGCTGCGAAAACGTACATTGCACCTCCTAAAACAAGGAATAAAAAATTGGTAAAAACCAAAACAGCAGTGAAAGAAAGCATGTTTTTCTTTGCTTCACCAATATTTTTGCATGTTAAGTTTTTTTGCATCAAATCTTGATCCAAACCTGTCATTGCAATTGTCAAAAACATACCTCCAAAAAAGTGTTTCCAGAAATAGTTTTTCGCAAGTGGGTCAGCAAATTGAAAGATTTTTGTCATTGAATTTCCACTGCTTGTTTTTGTTTCAGTAATTTTCGAGTAAAGTCCACTAAAGTCCACATTCAAGGCTTGAGCAATCACTACTGTGCAAACTATGACAGAACTAACAAGGAAAAAGGTTTGAAAAGTGTCTGTGTAAACTATTGTTTTGATTCCTCCTTTAAATGTATAAACCCAAATTAAGGCAATGGTAATAATTGCGGTAACCCAATAATCAACGCCCAACGAATCAAACAAGAATAATTGTAAAACAATAGTTGCCATGTATAGTCTTATGGCTGAACCTAATGTTCTAGATAATATAAAAAAACTAGCGCCAGTTTTATAACTTACTTTTCCGAATCTTTGTTCTAAATATTGATAGATGGAAGTTACATTTAATTTGTAATAAATGGGCATTAGAACCTGTGCTACAACTACATATCCTAGTACATACCCCAACACAACTTGAAAATAAAAAAAACTATCATTTAAAACCTTCCCAGGTACAGATATGAATGTAACTCCTGAAAGAGAAGCACCAATCATTCCAAAAGCTACTAAATACCAAGGGCTTTGTTTATCTCCTGTGAAGAAAGTAGTAGTATCAGCGTTCCTAGAAGTTAAAAGCGAAATACCAATTAGTATTAAAAAGTAGATAGCGAGAACAGAGATTATAATTTCTTTAGACATATTTAATTTAAGAGTATAAAAATAAGAAAGCTTTTTAGCAAATCTTCAATTTTGTAACAAGTTCGACTTACTAAATTATCTTTGTAAAAAAAAGTACTTATGAATTTGGTTTTGTTTTTCGGAATTTTGTTAGTGACAGCAGTTGCAATGGTAGTTTTAGTGTACATTTTTCTCAATAAGATGAGTGAAAATTTGTCAAAACAAGGAGATAAAGAAATTAGACATTTACAATTTGAGCTAAAGAAACAACGCCAAGAATTTTTTCTTCCGAATAGATTAGAGGCATACCAACGTTCGATTTTGTTAATGGAACGCTTACATCCAAATAGTTTAGTTATGCGTTTACACAATCCTGGTCTACCAGCAATGGCATTACAAGCTGAATTTTTAAAATCAATTCGTGATGAATATAATCACAATGTAGCACAGCAATTATTCGTGTCACCATTGGCTTGGAAAATGATAAAAGATTCAAAGGAAGAAGTTGTTAAATTGATAAACTTAGCTGGAAATCAAATGACAGCAACTTCAACAGGAATGGAACTTTCAGCAAAGATTTTTGAAATTCTTTCTCAAATGGATCAAATACCTTCAGATATTACAATTGAATATCTTAAAAAGGAATTTCAAGAATTATTTTAAAAAAAAATAGTTAAAAAAAAGAGGCTACCGTTTTTTAATAGCCTCTTTTTTCGTTTTTAGTTCTTATTTAACAACGTGAATAAATCCGTTTTTAGTTCCACTATCTAAAGGTGATTCATATTCCATTTTGTAGAAATACACTCCTTCTTTTAATTCTTTACCTTCTTGAGTATCTCCCATAAATTGAGAACTTGTTTCAGTCTGTTCGTAAATTAAATGTCCCCAACGATTGAAAATATAAATTTTGTATTTATCACAAGTTTGAAAATAGGCGTGTAAATCTAAAATGTCATTAATTCCATCATTATTAGCAGTTATTACATTTGGAAATTCAAATTCATTAAAATTATATAAGTTCACAATAGTCGGATTCACTGTACTTGGTGCAGAAATACAACCGTATTGCGATACAATAAACGCTGAATATTGACCAATATCATTTAACTCGAATGGCATTGTAAAGTTTGCATCAGTAGAAAAGAAATTATTTGGTCCACTCCAATTAATTATTGAATTTGCCTCTGACTGAGAAGTGAATTGAATTTCATCTCCAGGACAATCAGGAGTTGTTACCGCCAAAATAGGTGCAGGTGGAGTCGGTGAAATATACATATTGAAAGATCTAGTTGATGGACAGCCGAAACTACTTAATGCATTCAAGGTTATTGGGTATATTCCTTGATCATTAAAAATATATAGAAAACTTGAATCGGTTGAAATTACATTTCCTCCTTGAGTCCAGGAGTAAGTTAAACTTTCACCAGTAGAAACTGTTGTTAAACTAGCGATTTCAAATTCTATATCTTCACAAAGAGTTGAGTCAACAAGAAAATCAATTAATGGATTATCATGAGCTATAAATGTTAAGGTTAAGGTATCATCGCATGTAAAACCATCTTGAATTTCTCTAGCAACTAATGCCATCGAATGCTGTCCTGCTTCAGTTATTAATGTAGTAGTTTCAAAAGTATTTGCTGCATTCACACCATCCAAAATCCATTCGTAAGAAGCATTTGAAGTGTTTGGTGTAGATAGATTTGTAAATGGAACGAAATTATTAATGCATCTCTCAACTACAGAGAAGTTAGCAGTAGGGTTTTCATAAATACTAATAGTACTTAGTGTAGTGTCTGCACAACCATATTGTGATGTTGAAATCAATTGAAGGTTCACTATACCTGAATTTGGAAAACTAATAGGAACATCATTTCCTGAATAAGTCTGAGTGCCATTAACCAACCACGAATGAGATATTGTTGCACCACCGCCAACAGTACTTGCTGAATGTAGTAAAACTTGATCTCCAACACAATTGTTTGGCATATCTATTATTGCATTTGGAATTGAATGTATTGTTAACGTTTTAACAACATTATCTGTACACCCTAAATCAGAGGTGGCTGTCAAAGTTATAGTGTAAGTTCCTGCTGTTGGGAAGACATGATTAAAATTAGTTGTGCTTGATGTATACCCATCAGAACTTGCCCAACTATAACTTGACAAAACACCATTAGAAATTGTTGAATTATTTTGCAATACTAATGGGGCACCTGCACAAACTGAAGAGTCGGCAAAGTTCGCAGTAATATTAGAAGGAGTAAGAGTGGCTTGCAAGGTTGCAACACATCCATTAGCTGAGGTAATTTGACAAGTTACAACTTGTCCTTGAGTTGGATTTGGGAAAGCTGTTGTTGTGGTTGTCGCTCCGTTGCTCCATAAATAACTAGAAAATCCCGACGGTGCAGTTAAAACTGCAGCATTAACACCATTTGTGTTAACGCAATACCTAGAATCAATTGCAAATGGTGCACATCCTGCATCAACGTAAGCATAACCATAATGAGCTCCTTGTTGGCAATCACCTGTTGAAAACTCTAGTGTTACTGTTTGTCCTAAATATGCAGAGGCATCTACCCCAATTGTTTGCCAGTTTTTATATTTGGCTCCAGAACTATTACATGTCGAGAAGCCTGAAGTTCCAGAGCCAGCAACAACTAAATAGTAGGTACAAGGTATATCATTTCCGTTTTGATCTATTAATCTTGCTTCAAAACGTGGTTGATCAGCTGCAGTATGACCAGGATCCTCCATAATTACTGCATATTTATAAATGATTAAAGCAGATTGAGGAGTAATTGTAAACTGATATCTCAATTTTTCCGCTTGATTATTAACTGCTGAATTACCTAGACGTGCTGAATAAATACTTCCCGGTGAAACTCTAGGTACAACATTACAAGTATTTGGATCATTACCATTTGACATAATCACATGCCTTCCAACACCATCATTTGCATTCATCGCAGCCGTTGAAAGTCCATTTGTTGGTGTATTAATTGGGCAACAAGTACCTGTTTGTCCCGTCCAATTTGTAAAATCACCTTGCTCGAAATCAGAATTTGTACATCCAGCACTTTGAGAAAAGAGATTGGAAGTATAAAAAGCAAACGTAAAAATAGTTGTTGACTTTAGTATAAAGTTGGTGATATTCATATCGGTAATTTGTTATACGAGGACGTTCATAATTAATACGAAGTTGTAAAAAGTGTTAATTTATTTTAATAACTCGATAACACCTGCAGCCCCTTGTCCTGTTCCAACACACATTGTTACAACTCCATATTTTTGGTTTCTTCTTCTTAATTCGTTAATGATTTGAACACTCAATTTAGCTCCAGTACATCCAAGAGGGTGACCTAAAGCAATTGCACCACCATTAACATTAACTATTTCTGGGTTAATTCCTGTTTCGCGCACAACTGCAAGTGATTGAGAAGCAAATGCTTCATTCAATTCAAATAAATTGATGTCATTTAAAGTTAATCCAGCTTGTTTGATTGCTTTTGGAATTGCATCAATTGGACCAACACCCATAATTCTTGGCTCTAAACCAACAACTGAATAAGAAACTAAACGAGCAATAGGTTCTAAGTTTAATTCTTTAATCATTTTTTCAGACATAACCATAACGAATGCTGCTCCGTCAGATGTTTGTGAAGAGTTCCCTGCTGTTACTGAACCGCCATTTGCAAAAACAGGTTTTAATCCTGCCAATGCTTCTAAAGTACTTGCGCGTGGACCTTCATCTGTGTCAACGATATAGTTTTTAACTTGTCTTTTTTCATTTTCATCTAAGAAAATATGTTCTACTTCAATTGGAACGATATCTTCTTTAAAACGACCATTTTTAATCGCATCTAATGCTTTAATATGTGAATTCAATGCAAATGCATCTTGATCTTCTCTCGATACACCAAATTGTTTCGCTACAGCTTCTGCCGTTAATCCCATTCCCCAATACCAATCTGGATTAGCTTTAGCTACCTTCGCATTTGGAACAATTCTCCAACCTCCCATTGCCATTACTGACATTGATTCAGCTCCACCAGCAATGATGCAATCAGCCATTCCTGCTTCGATTTTCGCCTGAGCCAATGCAATCGTTTCTATACCCGATGAACAGTAACGATTCACAGTCATTCCTGGAACTTTGTCAGTTCCCAATCCCATAAGTGAAATCAATCGACCCATATTTAAACCTTGTTCAGCTTCAGGAGTCGCATTTCCAACTATTACATCGTCAATTCTGTCTTTATCTAACTGTGGGATGCTAGCAACTAAATGTTTTATTACTGATGCCGCTATATCATCTGGACGGTAAAATCGAAATCCACCTTTTCCTGCTTTTCCTACTGCAGAACGAAATCCTGCTACGATGTACGCTGTGTTGTTACTCATTTTCTTAATTTATAGTTATACAATTACTTTTTTATTTTTTGTCTAATTATTTCGATAATCATCGGTAATAAAGATAATCCAATTATTCCAAATATTACTAATTCAAAATTCTTTTGTACTTCTTCAAGATTTCCAAAGAAATAACCTAACAATGTCAATCCTAAAACCCAAGAGATACCACCTATAACGTTAAAGCGAATAAACTTTGAATATTCCATTTGCCCTATTCCAGCAACAAATGGAGCAAAAGTTCTAACTATTGGAACAAATCGGGCAATTATAATTGTTTTAGGTCCATGCTTTTCATAGAATTCATGAGTTTTGTCAATGTACTTTTGTTGTACGATTTGACGTCCTTTGATTTTCCAGCTTAATACTTTCAAACCAATAGTTTTTCCGAAATAATAATTCAAACCGTCACCTAAAATTGCTGCAATAACCAATAATACGAGTACTAGCCAAAGATTTAATTGGGCTGTTTGACCATCTTTTACGACTCCTGCACAAAATGTTCCTGCTGCAAACAGTAAAGAGTCACCAGGGAGCAATGGCATTACCACTAAACCTGTTTCAACAAAGATTATAAGAAAAAGTATTGCGTAAATCCAGATTCCATAATCTTGAATTAAGACAAATAAATAATCATCAAGGTGTAAAATAAAGTCAATCAGTTGTTTAATATAGTCCATTAGTCGAGTTGTAAAGTTTGGTCAATTTTTTCTTTCCAAGCGTTAATTCCGCCTTCCATAATAAAAACAGGATTTAATTCATATTCTGTTTCTAATAAATTCGCAACTGCTTCAGCTCTTTTTCCTGATTGACACATTACGATTATTTTCTTGTCTATAGGGATTTCTTTTATGCGTTCGTTGATTTCTCCCATTGGGATGTGTAGAAAACCTATATTGCAATTTTCAAATTCATAATTTTCTCGAACGTCAATGATTAACGCTTCATTTTTTTCAATTGCTTGCTTACAATTTTCAGGACTTATTAATTCCATAGAGTTGTTTTAGCAAAGATAAAATTTTGAGTTATGTAAATGACATTCAACTTGATTTTAGTTGAAAAAATCTGAAAATGATCCAAAAATCAATTAATCTTCAAAAAAAGTGGCTGCAATTTCGACTAAACGATTACAGTCTGTTTTTTCAAGTGGTTAGGAGTGTTGGGTAATACAGAAAAACTTACTTTTTGAAAAAAAGGCAAACAAGCAACACTATCTTTCAAATTGGCAGTTTTATCTTGATCACCTAAAGAAATCAAAACAGGACAAAGAATTGTTTGAAAATCCTTTTCATCAAGTGGAGGTTTCTTTCCCATTTCTTGAAGCATTGAAGCTGTCTTTATCAAAACTAATGGCCAATTATCTCCATGTACTGTCTCCAAATGTGAAGCAAATTGAGGAACTTTTTCTTCAATCAATTTAGGGTCAAGTAATTTTGTTTCTTTCCAAGCGCTTTCTTCATTCCATAGTAATTTTGTTCCGTGGCAAAACACTTTTTCGACTCTATTAGGGAAGTTTTTGGCTAAATACAATCCAACATATCCCCCCATGCTGTAGCCAAAAATGGATACTTTTTTAAGTTCATTTTTATCCAAGAAATCAATTACTGCTTTGGAGAATAACTCAATTGAAAATTCACTTGGAAGTTTTGTTTTTCCGTGACCTGGAAAATTAAAAGTAATTGAATTTTCAAATCGGCTATAAATTTTTGAAAGTTGATTTGAACTTCCGATTGCTCCATGAAGAAAAAGAATTGTACTCATCCAGAAATAAAAGTGATAATATAGTTTAGCTTTTTAAAGCCAACAATTTAAGTTTAATTTGTTCAAGCTTTAATATTACTTGTTCTGCTTGACTTAAACTTACAGTCTGAGGTCTTGGTTCTTTTGATTTTAAGGCTTTCTTAGCTCCATCAAGGGTGTAACCTTCAATTTTAACTAACTGATAAATCTTGTTAATTTTTTCAAGTTCTTTAACTGTAAAAAGTCGATTACCTTTTTTGTTTTTCTTTGAAACTTCAAATTGAAATTCCTTTTCCCAAAACCTTAAAAGTGAAGTGTTTACATCCAAAAATTCAGCGACTTCCCCAATTGAGTAGTACATTTTGCTAAGTTGTTGAATATCAATTAAAGGCATAGATTAACTTGAATTTGAATTCGAAAATAGTTATAATTTTGCAACTGCAATGTTGAAATCTCCAATTCACATCTTTTTTTTATTAACCATTGTTCTATTATTCTCCACGAATAGTTTTGCAAGTGTTTCGTATGAAATTGATTTTATTGTTAATTATGAAGATTCAATTCCTAAGAAAAGTAATCCTAAAGTAGATGCAATTATTTCATACGCAAAAACTTTTTTAGGGGTCCCTTATCGCTATGGAGGTTCGACTCCATCCGGTTTTGATTGTTCAGGTTTCATTAATTATATTTTCGGAAATTTCGGTTTTAGCCTTGTTCGTTCAAGTTATGGTTTAGCAGAATTAGGCGAAACAATTGCTTTATCTGAAATTCAACCAGGTGACTTAATGTTCTTTAAAGGAAGTAATGTTAATTCTACAAGTGTTGGACATGTGGGGATGGTGATTGATGTGACCGCTGAAGAAATTAAGTTTATCCATTCTGCTAATGGTGGCGTTCAAATCACTAATTTTAAAACTAGTAAGTATTACATTCAACGGTATGTGAAAACAAAACGTTTGGATTATGGTGGTTATTAAACTTATCACACAACTAATTGTTTCAAAAAAATGGATACAGAAATTGTAAATAGTCGCCGTCATTGGCTTTTTATTTTTTTAGTTGGGTTATTTATAACGAATGCTATTACAGCTGAGTTGATAAGTAATAAATTGATTCAAGTTCCAATTAGTTTTTCGTTTTTTGGTAATGAGTTCGGACCGTTTACAACCATTGTAGGAATTTTACCTTGGCCTGTTGTTTTCATTTTAACAGATTTATTGAACGAGTTTTATGGTTTTAAGGCTGTCAAACGTGTTTCATGGATTACAGCGATTTTGATTGCTTATTGTTTTATAATTGTTGGTTTATCTCTTTCAATTCCTGCTGTTGAAGTTAAAGGTTCTAAATTGGCAACAAATGAATCGTATAATTTGGTTTTTGGTCAAGCTCAAATGGTCATCTTAGGAAGCATTGTTGCTTTTTTAATTTCACAATTATTGGATGCTTATGTTTTTAATTGGATTAAAAAGAAAACAGGTAATAAATTTATTTGGTTGAGAAGTACAGGAAGTACTTTGTTTTCACAACTTGTAGATACATATGTTGTTTTGTACATCGGATTTGTGCTTCCAGGGTCTCTTAAAATGAGTGATTTTTTAACTATTGCTCCAACTAATTATATATTGAAAATCATAATAGCAATTGGTTTAACTCCCTTGATTTATTTAGGACACTATTTGGTTAAACGATATCTAAAAGTTAATTAATAAAGTGATTTTTTAGTTCTAATATGCCAAACCAAAAAGAGTGCGGCTGCAAAGGAAAGTAAAGCGCCGACTAAGAAGGAAATCAAAATAGTGTGTTTGCTGTTGTCATAAAAAATTAATGTTGAAGCAGAACCAAGAATTATTCCAATTTCTAAAGCGATAAACATTGTTCCAGCGCCAACTCCTCTTCGTGTTTCGTGTGATAAATCTGCTGTCCAAGCGAACAGAGTAGGGCTTGAAACACCAGTTGCTAAACCAAAAACAACAGCAGAAAGAATGTAAGTATTTACGGAGTTTGAAGTAGCGATTAAAATCATACTTATCATCAATATCGTGCAACCAATAAGTAAGGTTTGTCTGCGTCCAATTTTATCGGATAAGGAACTGGTGAAAAGACGAATTAGAATTGTTGAAATCACATAAATCCCGAAGAAAAAACCTTTGTTCTTGATTCCTAAAAAAGCAGAAATATCTGGCGTAATTACGAAAATAATTCCCGAAGAAAATGCGGTCAAAAGCATCACCATTGCCGCAGGAAGAACACTTGGCTCGAAAACATCCTTAGCCTGAATTTTCAATTGACTTCCATCAAATTTTTGTTTAATCGCTAGTGTTTCTTTTACTTTTAGAACTAATAGTAATGAAATTACAGTGAAAATGGCTGAAATCATAAATAAGCTATTGTAGCCTAAATGTTCGAAAATGAGTGACCCAAGCGCTTGTCCAACACCGATTCCTAATGAAATAAAAGTTCCCCAAATACCCATTGCTTTCCCTCTTGAATCTGAAGGAATTAAATCTGTGACTAGTGCTGTTGAGCCTGTTGGAGAAAAACCAGCACTGAATCCGTGAAGAAATCTTAAGAAAAGAAAAAAGAAGACAGAATAAGAAAGAGGATAAAGTAATGCAACAACAAATGAAATCAAAATCCCAAAATAAATTACCCTTTTTCTTCCGATTGTATCAGATAATTTTCCAGAAAATGGTCTTGAAATACCTGCAGAAATTGAAAACAAAGAAATGATTAAACCTTTGTGCTCAGCGCCTCCTAAATTTGAAATGAACCCATTTAATTCGGGTAAAATTAAATTGAAACTCGCCATGAAAAAGAACATAGAAAGACAAAGTAGCCAGAAGTTTTTGTCGTAATTCATTAGAAGTCCACAAAAGTAGAACTTAATTTAGATATGACTTTGAATAAAAATTAAACTATCAAAATTAATAGCGTGTTATTGATTTATTCTTTCTTTAGAATTAAAATAGGTCCAAGCAAGCAAATGGCTAATTTTATTTCCTTGACCCATTTGAATGGTTTTAATTTCTTCTACTTTTTGTTTCTTTAAAATTCTGTAAAGACTTGAAAGGTGATCTTTTTTGGAAATTAAAGTGGTGAACCAAACGCAGTTTTTAGCAAACTTCTGACTTTCTAGTATTAGCTGTTTAACAAATTGTAATTCTCCTCCTTTACACCATAATTCATTGCTTTGTCCCCCGAAATTTAAAGTTACAACATTCGTTTTTTCTTTCTTTAAATTTGAAATTTTGCGTTTACTTCCAATCCTTGCTTTTTCAGCTGAAGAATGAAATGGAGGGTTGCATAAAGTCGCAATGAATCGCTCGTTTGCTTGAATAACTCCTTCAAAAATGGATTTATTATTCGTTTGCAATCGCAATTCAATTTTATCTTTCAAAATCGAATTTGAATCGATTATTTGTTGAGCATTTTTAATAGAAATTGAGTCAATATCTGAACCAACAAAATTCCAATCGTATTCAGAAACGCCTATTATCGGGTAGATACAATTCGCACCTATTCCGATATCTAAACAAATTGTTTTCGTCTTTTGTGGTCCAATAATATCGGCCAAATAATGAATGTAATCAGCTCTTCCTGGAATTGGTGGACATAAATAGTTAGGAGGAATTCCCCAGCTTTCTATTTTATAAAAGTATTTTAACAATGCAAAATTAAGTGCTTTAACGGCCTCTGGATTGAAAAAGTCAATTGATTTATTTCCATATTCATTTACTCTTATAAATTCACCAAGTTCAGGAAATATTTTTCTTAATGACTCAAAATCATACGCTTCCCTATGTTTATTTCTTGGGTGAAGATTGGCTTTTGAGGAAATTTGATTTTTATTTTTCGACACAAAGGGTGGTAAAGATATAAGTTTGTTTATGATTTAGATTGTTTTCGTTTATTCGTCACATTTACATGCTTCACATTCTTCTATGGTTGGAAATCCTTTTGGTGAACAACCGCTATAACTTATTTGCTCACACGAATTAGTGTTTTTATTATAGAACCAAGTTTGAAAATAAGCTTGACAAGCCTCGTTAGTTGGAGGAGTTTCTAAGCATTTTGCTTGTTCACTATTACTACAATCTTTATCACAGGAAGTTAAACTGAAAGTAATTGCTGCGCAAAAGAGTATTTTTTTCATGACGTTTTTCTTTAATATAATCTTAAAAATCGAGTAGAGTAGGTGCAAACATAGTTGGTTTTAATATTTTATTCAACAATTAAAAGATGTTTTTTGATTGAAAATTCTTGATTCTTCAATAGTTAACTTTTTGTTGAAATTATTTCAATAAAATCAAAAATAATTCCATTTCGTTAAACGAAAAATAGATACATTTACCGCACAAATTTTCAACTATGAATTTACACGAATATCAAGGAAAATCTATTTTAAAAAGCTACGGCGTTGCAATTCAAGAAGGAATTGTCGTTGATAGAGTAGAGGACGCTGTTGAAGCAGCTAAAAAATTAACAGAGCAAACAGGTACTAGTTGGTATGTGGTAAAGGCTCAAATTCATGCAGGTGGTCGTGGAAAAGGAACAGTTGAAGAAACTGGTTCTCACGGGGTTGTTCTTGCAAAAGGAATCGACCAAGTTGAAGAAAAAGTGAAAGGAATCCTAGGAGGACACTTGACTACACTTCAAACAAACGGTAAAGGTAAATTAGTGAGCAAAGTGTTGATTGCACAAGATGTTTATTATCCTGGTCCTTCAGAAGTGAAAGAATTTTACATGTCTGTTTTATTAGACCGTGAAAAAGGGAGAAATGTAATCGTTTATTCTACTGAAGGAGGAATGGATATCGAGCATGTTGCTGAACATACGCCAGAAAGAATTTACAGAGAATTTGTCGATCCTCGTGTAGGTTTACAAGGTTTTCAAACACGGAAGATTGCTTTTAACTTAGGTTTATCAGGAGAAGCATTTAAGCAAATGACAAAATTTGTTGCAAACTTATACAAAGCTTATGAAGGAATTGATGCTTCAATGTTTGAAATCAATCCTTTATTCAAAACTTCTGATGATAAAATAATCGCTGTTGATGCGAAAGTAACCTTAGACGGAAATGGTTTATTCCGTCATCCAGATTATGCAGCCATGCGCGATAAAACAGAAGAAGATCCAACAGAAGTGGAAGCTGATGAAGCAGGGTTGAACTTTGTAAAATTAGACGGGAATGTTGGTTGTATGGTCAATGGTGCAGGTTTAGCAATGGCGACTATGGACATTATCAAATTATCAGGCGGTAATCCAGCTAACTTCTTGGACGTAGGAGGAACAGCAAATGCTGAGCGCGTAGAAAAAGCTTTTGGAATCATTTTAAAAGATCCAAATGTGAAAGCAATATTGATCAATATTTTTGGCGGTATCGTTCGTTGTGACCGTGTTGCTCAAGGAGTTGTAGATGCTTACAAAAATATGGGTTCAATTCCAGTTCCAATTATCGTTCGTTTACAAGGAACCAACGCAGTTGAAGCGAAAAAATTAATCGACGAATCTGGATTAAACGTTCACTCAGCGGTACTTTTACAAGAAGCAGCTGATTTAGTAAAAGAAGTTCTAGCTTAAATTTAAAAGCTAACATATTAAAAAACCATCGTTCATTGAGCGGTGGTTTTTTGTTTTATATGTAACCGATAGCTATTTAAAAGTTTTTTTTATTCAATTTAATCGAGCTTATGAAATCAATCATTTTTGTATTTATTCTTTCAACTTCTTCTCTTTTGTTTTCTTGTACAACAGCCGCACAAAACGCTGAATTAATTGCAAAAGAGAAAAAAGATTTATTACCTAATACAAAGCAAAAGGCAGCCGAAGCATTTGCTTATTGTAAAGTTAATAAATTCAATGTAGACTTTTGCATCCTAATAGATATGCGTATTCATTCAGGATTAAAACGTTTTTTTGTTTGGGATTTCAATAAAGATACTATAACCCATAGTTTTTTAGTAAGTCATGGTTGTGGTTCAAACCCTTGGGCAACCGATTACACGAAAGAGAATCCTGTTTTTAGTAATAAAGACGGAAGTCATTGTTCATCCTTAGGAAAGTATAAGATTGGACAAAGAGCCTTCAGTAATTGGGGAGTTCACATTAAGTATGTGTTACACGGTTTAGATACAACGAATAGCAATGCCTTAGCTCGCTACATCGTTTTTCATTCCTGGGAAGCAACTCCAAACGAAGAAACCTATCCTGATGGTACACCTGAAGGTTGGGGCTGTCCTACTTTATCGAATGAAAATTTTGAGTTAATTGATGCAATTCTACAAAAAACAGAAAAACCTGTTTTGATGTGGATTTATATAAATTAATTCAACATACATTGTCCTAATTCCGAATATTAATGGTATTAATATTTAATTGTAATGTAAGAATGAAATTCAAGAATGTGATAATTTTTTTTTGACTTTTTTTGTTGGTAATATTTTTATTTATACTTTTAACATGTCAAAATGACACTAAGTATTTATTAATTAATCATTAATTTAAATTTTATGAAAAAAATTTTTACAATTTTAAGTTTAGCGCTTTCAACAGTAGCGTTTTCTCAAGTAACTGTTACTTATCAAGTTGACATCACAGAATACATTGCTAGTGGGGCTGAATTAAATGCAAACGGTATTCGCGTCGGAGGTAATTTTTCTACTGCTGGTGCTACGATGCCAGATTGGACTCCTTCTGATCCAGCTTGTGCAATGACCGATTTAGGAAATGGTTTATGGTCTATCGCTGTTAACTATCCTGCTTCTTCTGTAGGAACAACTCAATTATACAAATTTGTAAATGGAGACTGGGGAACAAACGAAGGTATTGCAACTTCTTTGATTGCTGAAGATGGATGTGGAACTGATGATGGTGGTGGTAATATCAACCGTACTTTGGTAATACCAGCTACAAATTCAACGTATACTTTCTGTTGGGATAAATGTGCTGCTTGTATTTCTTCTATCGATGAAGTAAATAAAGTAAATGTAGTTGCATTCCCTAACCCAGCAACTGATGTTGTTAACTTCCAAATTGATGCTGCTGACTATGTTATCACATTAACTGATTTGGCTGGTAAAACAGTTGCTACTTCAACTACATCAACAATTGAAATGTCTGGATTATCTTCAGGAGCTTACTTGTACAAAGTTGTTACTAATAACGGAACTGCTACAGGTAAAGTAACTAAAAAATAAAAAGCATTATCCTGCTATTAAAAGCCTAAGTTTACAAGACTTAGGCTTTTTTTTCAAACAAAAAAAACAACTACTATGAAAAAATTATTAGTATTAATCGTAACGAGTTTAGTTTCATTAGTAAACGCTCAAATTTTGGAAGTGTCGCCTGCATTTCCAACAGTGAATGATCAAGTAACAGTAATTTACGATGCCACTCAAGGTAACGGAGCATTAGTAGGTCAAACGCAAATTTATGCGCATACGGGTGTAATAACATCATCAAGTACATCGCCAACGAATTGGCAATTCACACAAGGAACATGGGGCACTGTAGATGCTGATGTCGCTATGACTTCTTTAGGAAATAATAAATTTTCAATCACAATTGATATAGATCAATTCTACGGTTTCCCATCAGGAACTACCGTTTTAAAATTAGCTTTTGTATTCAGAACTGCAAATGGTTCAATAGTTGGCAGAAGTGCTGACGGTACCGATATTTACTACAATGTTTATCCAACAAATGCTGGACTCGTGGCCCAAGTTTTTCATCCATCCGCTGGCTCAGTAATGGATTTAAACGAACAATTTACTATTGATGCGCAGAGTAATATTCCAGCAACATTAACAATCAAAGAAAACGGAACAATTTTAAATTCAATTCCAAATGCAACGGTTTTGAGTTATCAACATATTGCAACTAACGAAGGAACTAATCTCATTGAATTTATAGCTAACGATGGAACATCAGAAGTGATAGATTCTGTTTATTACACTGTAAATCCAATTGTAGTTCCCATAAATCCAACTTACACTGATCTAAAGCAAGGAATTAACTACATAAACGATTCAACAGTTGTTTTAAAGTTATTTGCACCAGAGAAAGAGCACATATATGTGATTGGTGATTTTAATAATTGGACTCCAACAATTCAATACCACATGAACTTGTCAACCGACTTGAAAACTTGGTGGTTGGAAATACCTAATTTGACACCAGGTCAACGTTATGGGTATCAATATTTCATAGATGGCTCACTTAAATTGGCTGATCCATTAAGTACCTTGATTTTAGACCCTAATAATGATGCAGCAATTGGAGCTGCAACCTATCCCAATCCTCATCCATATCCAACCGGAAAAACAACTGGTTTCGTTACAATTATGCATCCAGGTGCGCCTCAATATCAATGGCAAGTAACAGATTTTGTTGCGCCTGCAAATAAAGATTTAATTATTTATGAATTGTTGGTTAGAGATTTTGTCGCAAAAAGAAATTACCAAACCATCATTGATACCTTAGATTATTTGGATAGATTAGGTATTAACGCGATTGAATTAATGCCTCCAGGAGAATTCGAAAACAATGAAAGTTGGGGATATAATCCATCTTTTCACATGGCATTAGATAAATATTATGGTACACCAGAAAAATTTAAAGAGTTAATTGATTCTTGTCATGCTCGAGGAATTGCAGTAATAGTTGATATGGTTTTAAATCATGCTTTTGGTCAAAGTCCAATGGTTAATATGTATTGGGATGCAATAAACAATAGACCAGCAGCGAATAGTCCATGGTTTAATGCAATTTGTCCGCACGAACCTTATTGTTGGGGATATGATTACGATCATACAGAACAAGCAACCAAAGATTATATTGATCGAGTTAATTTATTCTGGCTTGAAGAATACAATATTGATGGTTTCCGATTCGATTACACCAAAGGTTTCATAAATAATTCAAATGGATTCAGTCAAGAGAGAATCAACATTCTTAAACGAATGGCTGATACAATTTGGACTGTGAAACCTGGAGCATATATCATTTTAGAACATTGGTGTGATAACTCTGAAGAGAAACAATTAGCCGAATATGGAATGATGTTATGGGGAAATTTAACATACAATTACCATCAAGCAGGGATGGGATTTGTTGGGAATTCTAGTCTTTCAAACGGTATTTATTCAAATAGAAGTTGGAATGTTCCTCATTTAGTTACCTATATAGAAAGTCATGATGAAGAAAGAGCAATGTTTGAAGCTAAAACTTTTGGTTCCACAACAAATCCTGACCATAATGTTAGAGATCAATTTGTTGGTTTGGGAAGAATGCAAGCACTTGCAGTAATTGGAATGTTACAGCCTGGTCCAAAAATGATTTGGCAATTTGGAGAGTATGGATATGATATCTCAATTGATGTTCCATGTAGAGTATGCAATAAACCAATTCTTTGGAATTACCTTTCTGTTTCGCGAAGAAAACAAACTTACGATGTTTATGCTGCTGTCTTAAATTTAAGAAAAGATTATGAAACTTTCAGAACTTTAGATTTTGCTCACTCATTATCTGGATCTGTAAAAAGGTTGATTTTAAATAACCCTGATATGAATGCAGTTGTAATGGCAAATTTTGCTGTAACAACAACAACTGGAATCCCTGCATTTCAGCATACAGGATGGTGGTATGAATATTTTACTGGTGATAGTATAAATGTAACAAATGTAAATTCAAGTTTATCCTTTGAACCTGGTGAGTATAGAATTTATACTGATGTTCGTTTAGACAAACCAACTATAACAGAATCTACAGCTTCAATCGAGGAATTAGAAACAGAGGCTTTCCCATTAAATTTATATCCAAATCCATCCATTGATTTAGTGAATTTAGCTTTTGAATCTAAATCTTCAGAATCCTATGAATTATTAGTTATAAATGAAATAGGACAAGTTGTAATAACTAAAAAAGGTAAAACTTCTATTGGCGCAAATCATGTTGAAATATCTATAGATAGCATAAAAAATGGTGTTTATCACGCCTTATTAAAAGTAGGTAATAGTTATTCTAACAAAGCTTTTATAAAAGGAAAATAGGATGAGAGTTCTACTTTTTCTACTATTTTTCAAATTCGCGTTTGCATTTGGACAGCTTGTTCATCCTGCTAATAACGATGCTTTTCTACAAGATGAAGTCGCATTTGTTTACATTCAAATTGCTCCATCAGATTTGAATTTGATTTTGACAGATAGCCTATATGCAGATTATGAATTTCCGGCAACCTTTCGTTACTTGAGTTCAACAATTGATGAAACAATTACCAATGTTGGTTTTAGATTAAGAGGAAATACTTCAAGAGATGCAGCTAAGAAATCATTCAAAGTTTCATTTAATGGTTTCGTCCAAGGTCAAAAATGGAAAGGCCTTGAAAAACTAAACTTGAATGGGGAACATAATGATGTTTCAATTATGCGGTCACGACTTAGTAATCAGCTTTTGAAGTATGCAGAACTTCCAACAGCACGAACAAGTTATGTTAGATTGTACATCAACAATGAATACAAAGGTTTGTACTTAAATGTTGAGCATATCGATGAAGAATTTTTGCAAAGAAGATTTATAAACGATCATACAGGGAATTTATTCAAATGTAATTATGGTGCAAACCTTAAACAAATAGGAGGTTCTCCTGGTCCATATATGAGTTTATATGAATTGAAAACGAATAAAGCACAAAACGATTATTCAGGTTTAATAAATTTTATTGATATCCTTAATAATACTAACCAAGATCAATTTACATGTGCAATTCAATCTGTCTTTGATGTTGATTCTTATTTAAGAACTTTAGCTGTTGAAATTCTATTAGGACACTGGGACGGGTATGCAGGAAATATGAATAATTATTACCTCTATCAAAGACCTTCAGACGGAAAATTTGTATTTTTAGAGTATGACATGGATAATACATTAGGTGTAGATTGGGGTATTATTCCATTTGAAAATTGGTCAACTCGAAATATTTATACATGGGCTAAAGGCGATAAACCTCTTTATGACAAATTGTTAGCTGTTCCTTATTTTAAAGATAGATTCAATTTTCACATGAATGATTTATTAGTCAATGTTTTCATTCCCCAAAATTTACTGACAGAATTGGGTTTAACTCAAGATTTAATTACCCAAGCAGCGCTCGAAGATGAGTATAAAAGTTATGATTACGGTTACACCGATTCTGATTTTTTAGCAGCAATCAATACAACAATTGGTGGCCATGTTAAGCAATCTTTACAACAATACATTCAACAAAGACACACTTCTGCAACAAACCAATTACAAGTAGTTCAGAACTTAGAAAACCCTTGTCAACTTTCATTAGATGAATTAATAAAGGATGTATTTGTGCCTTTAAAAGCTTTTGATTTAATGGGGAATGAAATTGAATTAGACACAACTAACAAAGCAAAATTATTAGTTGATAAATACGGAAACACAAAAATAGTTTGGACACATGAATAAAATATTTTTAACCTTAAGCATTGGATTATTAACCTTTAATTCTTGTATTTCACAAAAAAATACAACAACTAAGCCGACTAAAAAAAACACAACCATCTTGCAACATGTTGAACCTGCAAACTGGTGGGCTGGTATGAATTATGCTGAAGTCGAGGTTTTGCTACATGGAAAAGACATTTCAAAGTTAATAGTTACTGTCAAAGGATTAGATATTTTAGAAATTAAGAAAACGGAAAATCCAAACTACCTTTTCATAAAAGTGAATACCAAGAATAAGACTGTTGGTTCTTATCCGATTCAATTAAGTGATGGAAAAAAAATTGTAGCCGAACATAATTTTGAGTTAAAAGCAAGAAGAGAAAATTCAGCTGCAAGAGTAGGTTGTACTCCGAAAGATGTCATCTATTTATTAATGCCAGATCGCTTTTCAAACGGTGACGCATTAAATGATTCCCATCCTTCAACAATTGAAAAAGTAAATAGAACATTACCAGGAGGAAGACATGGTGGAGATATTCAAGGAATTATAAATCATTTAGATTACATTCAAGAATTGGGAGCAACAGCAATTTGGACAACACCTTTGCTAGAAGATAATGATACGACTTTTTCTTATCACACCTATGGACAAAGTGATTTATACAAAGTAGATCCTCGCTATGGAACAAATGAAGATTTCGCAAGAATGGTCGAGGAAGCTCATAAAAGAGGCTTGAAATTTATTAAAGATGAAGTTCCTAATCATTGGGGTTACACACATTGGATGATGAAAGATTTACCAACTTATGATTGGATTCATCAGTTCCCAGGTTACGCTCAATCTAATTATCGCACGTCAACACAAATGGATCCAAATGCATCAAAAAGAGATCAGAAATACTGTGAAGAAGGTTGGTTTGTACGTTCAATGCCTGACTTAAATCAAGGAAATCCATTGGTTTTAAATTATTTAATTCAAAATACAATTTGGTGGGTTGAATTTGCAAACTTGGATGCTTTGCGAGTAGACACCTATTCTTACAACCAAAAGGATGGAATTTCTAAGTGGACAAAAGCAATTATGGATGAATACCCAAATTTTTCAATGGTTGGTGAAGTTTGGATGCATGATCAAGCGCAAATTTCTTATTGGCAAAAAGATAGTCCAATTTCAGCAATTCAAAATTATAACACACATCTTCCACAAGTGATGGATTTCACTTTACACGATGCTGTGCAAGAAGCATTTAAAGAAAATAATCAAGGTTGGGACAAAGGAATGGCTCGCATTTATGAGAATTTTGTTAATGATTTTTTATATAAAAATCCAAGTGAAAATTTAATTTTCCTTGAGAATCACGATACGCAACGCTTCAATGAAATTTACCCTAAAATGGCTGATTACAAATTGGCTATGGCACTATTAGCAACAACAAGAGGTATTCCTCAAATTTATTACGGTAGTGAAATTGGAATGAAGGGTGACAAAAATAATGGTGGTGATGCTTCAATCCGTCAAGATTTCCCTGGAGGATGGAAAGAAGATACGAAGAATGCATTTACTAAAGAGGGGAGAAGTGATTTCCAAGAAAATTACTTTCAATTCACTAAAAAATTATTGAATTGGAGAAAAAATAATTCAATCATTCACGAAGGAAAATTAGTTCAATTTTTACCTGAAAATAATGTTTACGTTTATTTTCGAGTGAAAGGAAAAGAAAAAGTGATGGTGGTTATTAACAATTCAGACAAAGAAGAAAAAATTAAGAAAGTTAGATTCGCTGAGCAATTGGAAGGATTTACAGAGGCAAAAGAAGTAATAACAAATTTGAAGGTAAATCTTATGAAAGAAGAGTGGGACATACCTGCAAAAACTGCTTACATCTTTGAATTGAAATAATTGATTATGAAGTTTCTAGTTCCATTTTTCCTCGTTTTTCCTTTTGTTCTTTTTAGCCAAAATACAAATCGTCAGTTTGTAGCTAGTAAAGTATTAAAAGACGGAATTCAAATCACCGTTTCAGATGGAAATTATTATTTCTATTCTTATAATCAGAAAGTTATTGAAACAACTTTTATTCCATTGAATGAAAAAAGCCTGGAAGAATCACACGCAGTATCTATAGCGCACGAATCAACTAGTTTTAAGTTGACAAGTTCAGAAAAAAGTTTAACTTTTTCTAAACCGAATGGCATCGAAGTCAGCGTTCAAAAGTCTCCATTTAAAATCAGTTATTGGTACAAAGGAAAAGAACTTATTTCTGAAAAAATGGGTTATGAGAAATCTCCAGAATTTGAGAAAATCGAGTTTAATTTAACTGTGGATGAAGTACTTTATGGAGGTGGTGCGAGAGCTCTAGGAATGAATCGAAGAGGAAATCGTTTGCAGCTTTATAACCGTGCACATTATGGTTACGAAGAAAAAGCAGAATTGATGAATTACTGTTTACCAATGGTGCTTTCTAATAAAGTGTATGCAGTTCATTTTGATAACGGAGCGATAGGTTACTTGGATTTAGATTCTAAAAAAAATAATACGCTTTCTTATGAAACCATTAGTGGCAGAAAAACATACCAAGTTATTGCAGGAGATGATTGGAAAGATTTAGTTGAACAATATACGTTTTTAACTGGTCGTCAACCAATGCCACCACGTTGGGCTTTTGGAAATTTCGCTAGTCGTTTTGGTTATCATTCAGAGGCAGAAGCACGAAAAGTGGTGAATCAATTCCGAAAAGATTCAATTCCATTAGATGCAATCATTTTTGACTTATACTGGTTTGGAAAAGAAATTCAAGGAACTTTGGGTAATTTGGAATTCCATAAAGATTCGTTTCCAACTCCGGAAAAAATGATTTCTGATTTTAAATCACAACAAGTTAAAACAGTTTTGATTACAGAACCGTTTATTTTAACTACCTCAAAAAAGTGGAATGAAGCTGTTTCTAAAAAATTGCTTGGTACTGATTCAATTGGAAAACCATTTACCTACGATTTTTATTTTGGAAATACGGGTTTACTAGATATTTATCAACCACACGTCCGCACTTGGTTTTGGGATGTGTATAAAGACTTAGCAAACAAAGGCGTTAAAGGGTTTTGGGGTGATTTAGGTGAACCAGAAGTACATCCTTCAAAATTATTACACGGAAAATATACTGCTGACCAAGTGCATAATATTTATGGTCACGATTGGGCGCGATTAATTCAAGTAGGATTTAAAAAAGATTTCCCGTTGGAACGACCTTTTATTTTAATGCGTGCAGGTTATTCTGGAACTCAAAAATATGGGATTATTCCTTGGTCCGGTGATGTGAACAGAACCTGGGGAGGACTTAAACCACAAGTCGAGATTTCTTTGCAAATGGGACTTCAAGGAATTGCTTATATGCATTCCGATTTGGGTGGTTTTGCAGGAAATAATGACGAACCAGAGTTATATACTCGTTGGTTACAATATGGGGTTTTTCAACCAATATTTAGACCGCACGCACAAGAGGAAGTGGCTAGTGAACCAATTTTTAAAGATGAAAAAACCAAAGAACTTGCGAAAAAATCAATTGAGTTGAGGTATCAGCTTTTACCATATAACTACACAATTGCATTTGAAAATCATAGTAAAGGAACACCTTTAATGCGACCCGTTTTTATGGAAGAAGAGAATGCAAGTTATACTGAAACAAAAACCAATCAATATTTCTGGGGTGATGCTTTTTTAGTTTCACCTATCACTGAAAAAGGAACCTCAGGTAAAAAGTTAGCAGTTGATTTTCCTCCAAATACTTATTGGTATGACTTTTCAAACGGAAAATTAATTACTGAATTTGTTCAAACGGAAAAGAGTAAAGCTACTTTAATAACTGTTCAAGATGAAAAGATTCCCGTTTTCGTTAAAGCTGGTTCTTTTATTCCAATGACAGCTGTAATTCAATCAACTGAAGAATATAAACCTCAGAATGTAACGCTTCATTTTTATGACCATCCTTCTGTTTTAAAAAGTGAAGGAATATGGTATGAGGACGATGGTTTGATAGCAGATGCTTATGAAAAAGGGTTGTATAATCTTTTAAAATTGGAAAATAAACGAAGTGAAAAATCTTCGGAAATCAAATTCAATTTAGAAAAAGGTAACGAACAAATGCAATTGATTAGCAGTTTCAAGTTTGAAGTTCATTTCTCCGAGAATCCTCCAAAAAAATTAAAGATTAACGGTAAAAAAACTAAAGTTGAATTGAATGTTAATAAAAATTATTTTTCGGTTCCTTTATCAATACAAGGAAATACAACTAATGTTAAAATTAAGTGGTGAAAATTTCTTTGTGTCATATTGACATTAAGAAAAATTAAGATATATTTGACAGAATAAAAGTTTATTAATAAATCAAAACGTAAAATATGGATGTAATTAGATTTAAATCCGTTGCGCTTTCCTTTCTTTTTTTGGCAGTAAGTTTTATTGCTTTCAATCAAAATGCTTCCATTAAAGGAAAAGTGACAGATGCAGATGGAGCACCTTTGTTTAATGCTACTGTTATTTTGGAAGGTCAGGGTAAGGGAGCTACAACAGATGACAAAGGAATGTATGAGATTAAAAATGTTAATCCGGGTACTTACACGCTTATTTTTAGATTTACTGGTTTAATTTCTAAATCTGAAAGTATAACATTAACTGCGAGTCAAATTTTAGTTAAAGACGCGACCTTACTAAAAGATATCAAAGATCTTGAAGAAGTAGTAGTGATTGGTTATGGTACTACAAGAACGAAAGATTTAACAGGTTCAGCAACAGTGATTAACGAGAAAAATTTCTCTCAAGGTTCATTGTCAACCCCAGAGCAACTTATTATGGGTAAAGTTTCTGGTTTGAAAATTACTACAAACGATGGTGCACCAGGTTCAGGTAGTACTTTAAGATTACGTGGTGGAACTTCATTAAATGCAAGTAATGATCCGTTAATAGTTGTTGACGGTGTTCCATTGGATAACGGCGGAATTGCAGGTGTTGCCAATCCTTTGTCATTAATTAACCCTAATGACATTGCTTCATTTGTTGTTTTAAAAGATGCATCAGCAACCGCAATTTATGGTTCTCGTGCCGCAAATGGAGTAATCTTAATCACTACCAAAAAAGGAGATGGTTTGAATTTAGATAAATTAAAAGTTGTCTTTGATACTAAACATTCAATGTCAACAATCGCAAAGTATGCTGAAGTTTTGAATGGCGATGAATTGAGAAGATTAGTCTTTGAAAACGGAACTCCTGCTCAAGCAGCCCTATTAGGTTCAGCAAATACTGACTGGCAAAAGGAAGTTTTCAGAACTGCTTACGTAACTGATAATAACGTTTCATTAACTGGTGGTATAAAAAACCTTCCTTACCGACTTTCTATTGGTAACAGATTCGAAAATGGTTTGTTGAGAGACGACCGTTTTGTTAGAACTTCTGCTGCTTTGAACATGAATCCTACATTCTTTAAAAAATCATTACAGGTAGAGTTCAATCAAAAGTTAATTCAAACTAATTCTGTTTTTGCAAATCGTGGTGCTCTTGGAGCGGCTTATTTTGACCCTACACAACCAGTTATGTCTGGTTTTGACGCTTTGGGAGGATATTATGAATGGATAGAATCAAACGGAGAGCCTAACACGTTAGCTCCAAAAAATCCACTTGGTTTGATTAAACAAAGAGATGATAGAAGTAAAGTGGCACGTTACATTGGTAACTTAAAGTTAACTTACAAATTGCCATTTTTCCCAATGTTGAAAGCAGTTGTGAATGTGGGAACTGACCAATCAGAGGGTTCTGGCGAGGTTTCAACACAAGCGAATTCTGCTTCGGGATATTTTACTCAAGGAAGTTTTAACACTTACAATTCTAGAAAAGGGAATAAATTAATTGAAGCTTATGCTAATTTTAATACAGCTGAGAAAAAAAGCAAACATATTATTGACTTAACTGCTGGTTATTCTTATCAAGATTGGTTCTCTGAAAGTCCAAATTTACCAGTTTACAACCAAGCAGGTGATTCAATTATCAGTCCAGCAGCAGCGAATCCTTTCTACACAAAAAATGCCTTGCTTTCATTTTATGCGAGAGGTATTTATACATTCAATGACAGATATGTTATCAATGCATCATTGAGAAGAGATGGTTCTTCTCGTTTTAGTCCTGAAGCACGTTGGGGATTATTTCCTGCCGTATCTGCAGCTTGGATAGTGACAGGCGAAAAATTTATGGAAAAAGCAGCTTGGATTTCTTTATTAAAAGTTAGAGCTGGTTTCGGAATCACAGGTCAACAAGATGGAATTGGTGATTATGCTTATATTTCAAATTATTTTGAAGGAGCAACGACAGCTCAGTATGCATTCGGTGGTCAATACTACACACAACTTCGTCCTGGTGGATTTGATGCTAACTTAAAATGGGAAACAACAAAAAGTTACAATATCGGTTTAGACTTTGGTATTTTGAAAGATCGTTTCTCTGGAAGTATCGATTTATACCGTAAAGAAACTTCTGATTTGTTAGCAACTACAACGGTTCCTGCAGGTTCTAACTTTACAAATGAAATTCTTACTAACGTTGGAAGTATGTTAAATCAAGGGATTGAAATGAGTGTGAATGCAGGTTTGTACGCTTCTAAAACAATGCGTTTAGATTTGACAGCTAATGCTTCACATAACGTTAACCAAGTTACTAAATTAACACAAGTTGATGATCCAAATTCTGTTGGTATTTTAGTTGGTGGAATCTCTGGAGGTATTGGTAATACAATCCAAGTGCAACGAGTTGGATATGCTACTTATTCATTCTTAGTTTATGAGCAACAGTATGACATAGACGGTTCTTTAATCCAAGTGGGACAGCAAGCGTCAATTGACGTAAATGGTGATGGTAGTGTTACTGCATCTGATAAATGGCAAGATAAACACGCCTTTGCTGATAGAAATGGTGATGGAACTATCAATATTGAAGATCGATACATTTATGACAAAGTTGCTCCAAACTGGTTTACAGGATTAGCTTTAAACTTCTCTTACAAAAAATGGTTTGCTGGTGTTTCGATGAGAACAGAATTAGGTGGTCATATTTACAATAACATTCATTCAAATTCAGCTACTTTCCAATCAATCAATGGAACTCAAGGATTTATAAGTAATATAAGCTCTCTTTACTATGAAGACGAGGTTAGAAATGTTTCAACTAATCAATTATTAAGTGATCATTATATGGAGAAAGCTAATTTCTTGCGAATGGATTACTTCAATCTTGGTTATAACTTCGGTAAATTAAAAGCGTTAGGCAATAAAGTTGGGTTAAACGCAACTTTAGTAGTTAACAACGTTTTTGTTTTATCAAAATATAAAGGACTTGATCCTGAAGTTGGTGGAGGTATAGATAACAACATTTACCCACGTCCACGTGTTTACTCATTGAATTTAACATTTGATTTCTAAAATATAAAACTATGAAAAAAGTAACCATAAGTTTATTAGGAATTGGGATGGCACTATTAGTTTTAGTTCCGTCTTGTTCAAAGCAACTTAATCAATCACCAAAGTACGGGTTGAACTCAGAAGTTGTTTACAGTGACCCAAATAATTACATCAATGTTCTTGCAAAATTGTACGCTGGTCTTTCAATGACAGGTTTACAAGGTCCGGCTGGAGCAGGTGACATTGCGGGAATTGATGAAGGATTTTCTTCTTATGTTCGTGTAATGTGGAATCTTCAAGAATTGCCAACTGATGAGGCTGTTTGTGGATGGAACGACCCAGGAATTCCTGCAGCTAATAAAATGCAATGGAATGCAGAAGATGGTTGGGTAAAAGGAATGTATTACAGAATTTATTATCAAATAACATTGTGTAATGAGTTTATTTGGCAATCAAGAGATGAAAAATTAGACGAAAGAGGTTTTTCAGATGCAGATAAGGAAAGAATCAGAACTTACAGACAAGAGGCAAGATTCTTAAGAGCGCTAAGTTATTTCCATGCAATGGATTTATTCGGGAATGTTCCTTTTGTAGATGAAAGTGATAGGGTAGGTGCCTTCTTACCTGAGCGCATAACTCGTGGAGAGGTCTTTAATTACATCGAATCTGAATTATTAGCGATTGAAGATTTAATGTTACCTGCTGCTGGAGCTCCTCACGGAAGAGCAACAAGAGAGGCTGCTCAAACTTTGTTAGCTAAAATATACTTAAATGCTTCTGTCTACACAGGAACTCAAAGAAATGCAGATTGTATAACATATTGTCAGAAAATTATCAATTCAGGTGCTTTCCAATTAGACGATGTTTATCAAGATATGTTCTTAGCTGACAATCATACTTCACCTGAAATTATTTTCCCTGTTGTTTATGATGGTTTAAACGCCCAAACTTATGGCGGAACTACTTATTTGGTTTGTGGTGCCTTAGGTGGGTCAATCGTAGCAGCAGATTATGGTGTGAATGGGAAATGGGGAGGACTTAGAGCAACACCTCAATTCGTTGATAAATTCCCTGATACGACACTAGATTCTCGTTTCTTGTTCTACAGAGCAGGACAAACAAAAGAAATCACTTCACTTAGTACCTTCACTCAAGGATATGCGTTTCCTAAGTTTAAAAATAAAACGAAATCAGGTGAAAATGGTTCAAACAATGCAACTTCACCTCATGTAGATATCGATTTTCCAATGTTCCGATTAGCGGATGTATATTTAATGCTAGCAGAGGCTTCATTCAGAAATGGAGATCAAGGAACAGCGTTACAATACATGAACCTTATCCGTGAAAGAGCTTATGGAAACAGTAATTTTAATTTCTCTTCATTAACCTTAAATGACTTTTTAGATGAGAGAGCAAGAGAATTAAGCTGGGAAGGACACAGAAGAACTGATTTGATACGATTTGGTTTGTTTACAAGTGCAGATTACGTTTGGTCTTTCAAAGGAGGAGATGTATTAGGAATTGGAGTTTCAAGTCACTTAAACTTATACCCAATTCCAGCTGCAGATTTAGTACTTAACCCGAATTTGCAACAAAACACAGGATATTAAACAATTTCAAATAAAAATTTGTTTGAAACAAGAAAAATTTGATTGTTGATTGATGAATGATGAAGAAGGGGAGTTTCGAAAGGAGCTCCTCTTTTTTTGTGGTTTGAAATGGGTATGAAAATTTTAAATTCGAGTTTTTTAATTCACTCTTAATTTTTTTAGTTCAATCCAAAGTAAACTTACAATACTTGATTACGTGACCACGCGAAGTAAACAACTTTTCGTAATACGTTTTAATATGAAAAATCGACTTAGTTTCTTCATCTAAATCTTCAGGAAGACTTCCATATAAATCCCACGTTAATTCTAAGCAATTAAAGTTGTTTTCTTTGATTTGCTCTTCGGTATATTCAAATAGAACGTCGCTGTCCGTTTTCACATGGATAATTCCACCTGGTTTTAAAATTTTTCGGTAGCGTTCAATAAATAGGGGAGAAGTAAGTCTTTTTCTTGGTTTATTGGGTTGTGGATCCGAAAACGTTAACCAAATTTCGTCTACTTCATTTTCGGCAAAAGAATTGGTAATGTAATCGATGCGCGAACGCAAGAAAACTACATTTTTCATTCCTGTTTCCAAAGCTTCCTTTGCTCCAATGTATATTCTGTTTCCTTTTAAATCAACGCCAATAAAGTTTTTGTCCTGGTAATGTTTTCCTAGTCCAACAGCGTATTCTCCTTTTCCACAGCCTAATTCAAGTACAATGGGATTTTCGTTTTGAAACACACTTTCGCGCCACTTTCCTTTTAGTTCAAAATCGTGCTCTCTTTCAGGTTCAAAAACGTTCTCAAAATCTTTAATTGCCGCAAATCGGCGAAGTTTATCTTTTCCCACTCTTTTTTTAAATATTACTTGTACTAATTTCCATGTTTTTCATCACTTTATCTACCATAGATTTTAAAATGTTTTGTTGCGAGTTTTTAGATTTTAAGATAAAATACGCTCCGTCCATATCCATTTCAAAATAAGCATAATCAAGCATTTCAGCAAAGGCTTTTCCTTCTTCCAAATCAAATCCAGACATGTCCATACCATTGAAATTCACAAATCCTGAATATGGTTTTTTACCAAAGTTTTCACATCCTTTTGGTAAGATTAATTTCCCTTTTTTAGCGTATAAAGCTGATGTAGAACCAACAACATTAGATCCATTTAATTCTAATTTCGCCATGCTTCCTTTCATCGAAGTCATTAGCCCTTTAACAAATGAAAGCGCTCCTTTTCCTAAACCTACATTAAAATTAAATTCAGGTTTTAAGGCACCTTCCTCTTCCATTTCTCCCATCATTACAAATCCCATTCTTCCTGTCCAAAGTCCAGCTAAACCTTCCTCTCCTGCAAAAGCCATTGCCATTTGTGCTTGTCCACCACCAACTTTACTTAATTCACCTAGTGCGTTTGGAGCGAATTTATTGATGAATTCTTGAACTTTTTTCATATTCAAATCCATAATCATTCCAGCTCTTGGTTTTCCAGAACCTAAATCAGCAAGGATTTTAGAAGCGTTATTTCCAAAAAACATCCATTTTTTTAATTCTTCAGAAAGGTAGTTTTCAGTTTTCATTTCTACTTTTCCTTTCTCAAAAGAAACAATAGATTGAGAATAGCTGTCCACAAGAATTTCTTTTAATTCCGTTTCTTTGTCTGCTTCCATTTTTAATTGTTTCATGCTTCCAAGAAAAGAAGCCTCTAGGTCAACACCAAAAACGATATCACCTTGTTTTGCAAGGATTTCTGTAACTTGATTTTCAGGTGTATCTTCTTTTAAATCTTTCAACGCTTGTTCAATCAATTTTTTTCCGTCTTTTAAGTCTCTTTTTGTAACAAAAACTGCTCTTTTATCCGTTACAGCAAAGGCAACATCTCCACTTTCATGAAAGTTAAATTCTTTCCCTTTTTCCATTGAAAGTCCACGTTGTTGTAGGTTTTTCGTTAATTTCTCTTTGTCTTTCACTTCTGCAAAAGCATAGATTAATCCTGGATTTCCATTCATATCAACAGTTCCTTCCATTGCGAAATAAACAGGAGTGTCAAAGTTTAAAATTGCTTGGATTGTTTTTAATTCTTTATCAATTAACTTTCCAGCTTTGTCGATGTTTTTGTAGTCTGCTTTGTTTAAAATTTCTTTCGCATTGATTGAACCAAAAAGGGCAATTTTTTCGTTGGTTTCTACAAAGGCAGCTACATCTTCATTGATTGCTCGGTTTTCATTAGAACTACATGCAGCCAAAAGAAATAAAGCTGACAAAGTGAAAAGAATGTGTTTCATAAAGTTATGTTAATTTGCTGCGAAATTATAACATATTTTACAGCTATTTGCACCACTCATCAAATTCCTTATTTTAAATTTGCCGAATGCACTACGTCGAGCCTTATTATAACTGGAGAGGATATTACATTGCTTCTGAAGATCCATCGTCGCCTTTTTACGGAAGAGAGTACAGTGAATTTGAGTTTAATAACGCAGTTTACAACTTTTATATTCATCCTCAATGGGATTCAATTGGTTCTCCAACCTTGTTTATTAAAATACTCTTTACTGATTATGATAGTGGTTTTGTTATTATCGAATTATTGGGAGAATGGAACGACGCTATTGAAAATGACATTATGATTTTAAAACGTGATATCATTGAACCTATTATAGAACAAGGAATTACGAAGTTTATTTTAATTGGCGAAAATGTTTTGAATTTTCATTATTCTGACGACTGCTATTACGAAGAATGGTTTGATGAAGTAGAAGATGGATGGATTGCAATGGTAAATTTTCACGAACATGTGATTAGTGAGTTTGAACGAGCAAATATCGATCACTATTTTCTGATGGGTGGAGAATTGGAAGAAATCGAATGGCGAACATATTTGCCACAGCAATTTTTTGACAAAGTCAGCAGTTTAGTAAATAATAGAATTGGGTAGAATTTACGGCTTTTTACTTTTAATTTTCTACCATTTTTCTAAACTCGTTTCAAATTTGAAATTCGGAAAAATCGAACTTAACTTTTGAACCAGTAATTCAGCATAATCTCCTTCGTTGTTTGACACAAATTCATATTGATCTTCCCAATCTTCGTCATTAAAATAATGATTGCTAAGTGGTGCAACCGCTACATTTTTATCAGTAATTTCAAATTGCGAATTCATAAATTCCCCTTCAGCTGTTAAGGTTTGAAACTCACGAATTAATTTCGCTAAAACTTCAGACAAATATTCTTCGTCCATATCAGTGATTTTCTGTTCATTTTCTGATGAAACTATTTTTGTTGCTGTGATTATTGTACCGAAGTCGCTCATTTTTTTATTTTTTTACTTATTTATTTTTGGATTTTAAGACTTTAGGATGTTAGGAGGGAATGATTTTATGAGGAATGAGAAATAATGAACTGTTGCCTTCGAGAACCTCAGTCAACAGTTGGCTGCGGCTCTCGAAGAAAAGTAGGCTGAGGCTCTCGAAGCCTACTTTTTTCATTTCCAACTCAACAAGTTATAATGTTCCAATTTTTTATTTAGCCCATACTTTAATTGAATTTCTCGTAGTATTCGTTCAACGTTTTCCTTTTTAATAGAACGTTCTGGGTACAAACCAATGATTTCCCGTGCTGGGACACCCAATGAGCTCACTAAATGTTTCAGTTTTTCGGCTTTCCCTTCTAATTGAACATTTTCAGGAACAAGCGTGTAACCTCCATTTTGATCCACCATTTTCGTTAAAAGATCGATGTTTCCACCTTGATAATTCCATTCATCAGAAACGCCATCATTTAATTTACAAAAATGAATCATTTGCGTACGTAAACAATTTCCTTTACTCAACAGCCAAGGATGAAGATTTTGTAATTCCTCTAAAGAAATTTCATTTCCATTTATAGTTGGGCAATAAATCAATATTTCTTCATTGAAAAGAGGAATTGTTCTTAATCGTGGGTCGTAATGTGGCCCTGCTAAAATGGCGATGTCAATTTCTTTGTGTTCCATCGCTTCAATCAACTCGGTAGTTTTCATTTCTTCAATGGAAAGTTTGACATTTGTTAGACTTTCTTGCCAAATCCCAAACATATCAGGAACCAAATAATGCGCAATTGTGGGAATTACACCGATTTTGATTTCTTCAACAAAAGAACCATTTACTCTTTCCTTGAGCAATTTAATTTTTTCATTTTCGCTTAATATTTCCCTAAGAATGGGTAATAGATTTATCCCGAAATTTGTTAACTTTAGAGGAGAAGAACTTCTGTCAAAAATTAAGTGTTCCAATTGCTCTTCTGCTTTTTTGATTTGCATAGAAAGCGTTGGTTGAGTCACAAAACAACGTTCGCTAGCTTTTTGAAATTGTAGTTCCTCGCTTAAAACTACGATGTATTGCATTTGTTGAATGGAAAGCATAAGGTATAAATTATTTTGATAAAATTATAAATAATATTGATAAGATTTATATTTGGTTTCACATTAACTTTGTCAAACAATTTAAAATTAGAATTATGAACATCTCAGAAAATTATATCAGTCACTTAAACAAACTACTTTCATCATATCAACTACATTATCAAAATTTACGTGCTTTGCATTGGAATATTCAAAGAGAAAAATTCTTTGAGTTGCATTTGAAATATGAGGAATTATATAATGCTACTTTATTGACAATTGATGCTTTAGCAGAACGAATTTTAACATTAGGCGGACGACCACTTTCCACTTTCTCTGATTATATATCTAAAAGTGTGATTAATGAGAATGAGTTGATAATCGATGGAAATAAAGGGATGCAATACATTTTAGACGCACAAAAACAGTTGTTAATTGTTGAAAGAGCATTGTTAAAAGAATCGTCTGAAATTGAAGATGAAGGAACAAATGCTTTTATCAGTGATTTGATATGAGAAAAAGAAAAAACAAATTGGATGTTTAATGCTTGGTTAGGCAATTCAATTAAGTAAAATCAAGCACAAATAGTTAAATTTGCAACCAAATTAGTAATCATTAAATAAAAAATAAAAACTATGGCAACATTAGTAGGAAAACAATTTCCAGACATTACAGTAAAAGCTATCGACGAAATGGGCGATGCGTTTCAATTAAACGTGCTTAAACAAGCAGTTGAAAACAAGAAAAAAGTGGTTTTATTTTGGTATCCAAAAGATTTCACTTTCGTTTGTCCAACTGAAATTCACGCATTTCAAGAAGCTGCCGCTGAATTTGCAAAAAGAAATACAATTGTTATCGGTGCGTCTTGTGACACAGCTGAAGTTCACTTTGCTTGGTTGAATACAGCAAAAGATAACGGTGGAATTGAAGGTGTTAAGTTTCCAATTTTAGCTGATTCAACACGAGTTTTAGCTTACGAATTAGGAATCTTGGATTATGACATGTATGACGAAGATGGTCCTGCAGGTGATAACGTTCCTTACAGAGCAACTTATTTATTAGACGAAAACGGAATGGTTTTCCACGAGTCAGTAAATCATTTCCCTGTTGGAAGAAACGTTAATGAGTACATTCGTTTAATTGATGCATTCACACACGTTCAAACACACGGAGAAGTTTGTCCAGCAAACTGGGAAGAAGGAAAAGATGCGATGAAAGCAACTAGAACAGGTACTGCTGAATATTTAAGCAAACACTAAAAATTAAAATTATGTTTTCAGAAATCACAGAAGATAACCTCGAACAATTATTAGCTTCTAACACAAAAGTAATGGTGCAATATGGCGCTGGTTGGTGTGGAAACTGTAAGATTACAAAACCGAAATTCAAAAGAATGGCGGAAGAAAATGAAGGAATCGAATTCTATTATGTAGATGCTGAGAAGTTCCCAAATTCTCGAAAGTTTGCAAACGTTAGTAATTTACCAACATTTGCTGGTTTTGTAAACGGTGCTTTAGTGAAGGAAGCTCAAGGAAATAAAATAGAAACCATTCAAGAAGTACTCCATGAGGTTACCGCTAATTAAACACATTGTCGAGTTCATTGAAGTGAACGACGAAGACTATATTATCGAAACGATGGAAACACTTGAAAATCTAATCGAAGCTCCGGGAATTAAAGACGAAGAGCTAGATGTGATTGGAGAATTGCTTTCTAATTATTCAGGGGCATTAGAGGTTCATAAAGAAATTCAAGCAGGAACTCCGAAAAGAGACGCTTTGAACGGATTTATGAAACGAGTTACTGGATCTATCAATTAAAATTTAAACTTTAAGTTTTGAAAGTCGGCTGAAAAGTCGACTTTTTTTTGTGCCTTGAAAATTAAATTAATCCTAAATTTACAACAATCAATTCACCCCGTTTTTTTTTACAATCCTATGCCTTATTTTATTAATCTTTTTGGAGAAAGTTTGCGCTATTGGATTTGCGATTTACCACAAGAAACGTATGATTTCATGCGTAAGTACAAAGAAGAAAACAATAAATCATGGGAAGAATTATTTTTCGATTTTGACTTTCTTAATACTTTTGGATTCAATCACTGGTCGGAACTAACTGAGCATCCTGAATTTCGTGGTTTTTTGATTACCAAAAACAATCGCATCGAAGTTAAGGGTAAAACGAAAAAAGTTTTGAAGCTAACTGCCAATGAACTACTCAATCAAAATACCTTGTTTCCACTTTATCAAGTTTCAATGATTGAATCAACTTTACCTATGAATGGATCGAAACGTTTTGTTTTATTGAATTATGAAATTGGGCAATTTGCAAAATACAGCTTTGAAAGCGATTCATTTGAAGTAGATAAACTCGATTTTCAGGTTAGTCAATTTCCCTATTCAAATTCCGATTTTTTATTAGTAAATATCCAATATCAAGGCGTAGAATTAAAAATCTTACAAGAAGATACGCTTGTCAATAAAATGCAAGTGATTGAAATAAGTTGATGAAAATATCTTAACTACTTTTGCACCTCATTATTTAAACTGTTTTTGTGACTGAAATCAATGACTTTGTTTTAGAGGAATTCTACAAAATTATTACGCCCAATAAAGTAGAAATGTTTGATAGAATTGCGGCAGATCGCACCAAACATTTAACTGTGGCTTTGGAAAATATCTATCAAGAACACAATGCTTCGGCTGTTTTACGTTCATGTGATTGTTTTGGTTTGCAAGATTTACATGTGATTGAGCAAAGTAATTCGTTTGCTGTTCAACGAGATATTGCGCTTGGTGCAGGTCGTTGGGTAGATATTTACAATTATGCCATAAGCGATAATCCAACAGATGATTGTATTTTAAATCTTCAAAACCAAGGATATAAAATTGTTGCTACAACGCCACATACAGACGCTTTCACCATTCATAATTTACCACTAAATGAACCTGTTGCTTTTTTCTTCGGTACTGAACGCCAAGGTTTATCGCAAGAAATGATTGATCATGCGGACTATTGTGTTAAAATTCCAATGTATGGTTTCACAGAAAGCTTTAATATTTCAGTTTCTGTTGCGATTTTATTACAAACGATTCGTCAGCGACTTGAATTAAGTTCATTTGATTGGAAATTAACTAAAAAGCAACAAAGAGATTTGAAAATTGAGTGGTGTAAAAAGATACTTAACGGTGGTTCTGCATTAGAGCAGGAATTTCGCAAGAGATTTGAAAAAGAATTTTAACTTTGTAGCTAGTAATCACCAACTAAACAATAAACATCATGGGAAGAGGAGATAAAAAAACAGCAAAAGGAAAAAGAACGATGGGTTCTTACGGAAACACTCGTAAGAGATCATCAGGAAAAGTAGTTGCAGTAGTCGAAAAAGCAGAAAAGGTTGAAAAAGCACCAGTAAAAAAAACGACGAAAAAAGAAACCGCTAAGTAAAAATAAAGCTGCCAATTGGTGGCTTTTTTAATTTTATAATTATCAAGTATTCAATCAACAAATAAATATATTATGAAACACAATTTTGGTGCAGGTCCTTGTATTTTACCACAAGAAGTTTTTCAACAAGCCGCTGCGGCTGTTCTTGATTTTAATGGTCTTTCTATTTTAGAAGTATCACATCGTCACAAAGATTTCGTGGCTGTGATGGATGAAGCAATTGATTTAGTAAAAAAAGCTTTAAATGTTCCTGAAGGATATTCAGTAGCTTTTTTACAAGGTGGAGCAACATTAGGTTTCACAATTGTCGCTTTAAATATGATGCGCGAAAATAAAAAAGCAGGTTATATCAACACTGGAACGTGGGCATCAGGAGCAATTAAAGAAGCGAAAAAAGTGGGAGTTGACGTGAATGTGTTTGCTTCATCTGAAGATAAAAAGTTTTCCTATATCCCTAAAGATTATACAATTCCGACAGATGTAGATTACATTCACTTTACGTCTAACAATACAATATACGGAACTCAATTTCAAGAATTTCCAAAAACTGATTTACCTTTAGTTTGTGATATGTCATCTGATATTTTCTCAAAGGAAATAAATGTTGCCGATTTTGATATCATTTATGCAGGAGCGCAGAAAAATCTTGGCCCAGCTGGTGCTACTTTATTTATTGTAAAAGATAGCATTCTTGGAAAATCAACTTCTCCATTTATGCCAACTTATTTGGATTTGAAACAACAAATTGAGAAAGAATCGATGTTGAATACACCACCTGTGTTTTCTGTTTACGTAGCAATGTTAAATCTTCGAAATTTAATCGCAAATGGTGGAGTTAAAGCAATGGAAGCTAGAAACAATGCAAAAGCGGAATTACTTTACAATGAAATTGATGCAAACCCAGCTTTTATTGGAACGGTAGCAAAAGAAGATCGTTCAAAAATGAATGTTACTTTCACACTTGCTGACGAAAGTCGCGCAGCTGAATTTGATGCACTTTGGAAAGGCGCTGGAATCGTTGGTTTACCTGGACATCGTTCAACTGGTGGTTACAGAGCTTCGATGTATAATGCCTTACCAATTGAAAGCGTTCAAGTTTTGGTGGATGTTATGAAAGCGTTTGGGAAATAATTGAAAGAATTTAGAATTAAGAATGTAGAATTAAGAGTTAAGAGTGAATTTGCAGATTGTATGATTTCAGTTCCCCGGCGGATTACAAAATTAATTTTCAAGTCAACACATTTTCAAATTTTCAAATTCCTCTTTTTTCATTCCCTCATTCCCTACTAACATCCTAAAGTCCTAATATCTTAAAGTCTTAACATCCTAAAGTCCTAATATCCTAACGTCCAAATATCCTAAAGTCTAAAAAAAAAATAAAATGAAAATACTAGCAAACGACGGAATTTCCGCAGTAGGAAAAAAATTACTAGAAGCAGCAGGCTACACTGTTATCACAGAAAAAGTAGCTCAAGAAGAATTGGCAAATGCTGTAAACGAACAAGGTATAGAAATGATATTGGTTCGTAGTGCAACAACTGTTCGTAAAGAAGTTATTGATGCTTGTCCAAACTTGAAATTGATAGGAAGAGGAGGAGTTGGAATGGATAATATTGATGTTGCTTACGCCCGTGAAAAAGGCTTGACTGTAATCAATACACCAGCATCTTCTTCGCAATCAGTGGCAGAATTAGTGATGGGTCATTTATTTTCTTTGTCTCGTTTTTTAAATGATTCTTACAAGAATATGGAAAACGGTGATTTCTCAACGTTGAAGAAAAACTACGCGAAAGGTGTTGAATTGAGAGGGAAAACGATTGGAATCATTGGTTTCGGTCGAATTGGTCAAAGTTTAGCTTCTTACGCTTTAGGTGTGGGAATGAACGTGATTGCAATTGATCAAAATGAATATATTGCAGAAATTAAAGTTCCTGTTGGAGGAAACGATGTTGTTGTCTCAATTAAAACGGTAACTGATTTGAAAAGTGTTCTTGGACAGATGGATTATATTTCTATTCACGTTCCAAAACAAGCTGATGGAAGTGCTGTGCTTACTGCTTCAGAATTTGCATTAATGAAAAAAGGTGTTCGAATCGCAAATGCAGCCAGAGGTGGAGTGATTGACGAAACGGATTTAATTTCAGCTTTAGATAACGGAACAGTTGCAGGAATTGCATTGGATGTTTTTGAAAATGAACCAAATCCAAAAAAAGAATTATTATCTCATCCAAAAATCGCTTGTACGCCTCATATCGGTGCAGCAACAAGTGAAGCTCAAGATAGAATTGGAGAAGAATTGGCACAATTAATTATTAGTCAATTTGGCAATAAAGCTTAATCTCTAAAAATCACTTATTTTGAAACCGTAGGAGTAATTTCTACGGTTTTTGTATTTTATGTTAAAGCAAATTTAGAAAAGGTTGATTGCATATAGTTTTGTCTTAATTTAGCATCAAAATTCAAAAGGAAATGAGAAAAGTTTTTTGTTATTTAATTCTTGGATTATTTATTCCAATTAATTTGTTAGCCCAAAATACAGCAGGTATTTATAAAATACGATTCATCATAGATCAAGATTTAGTGAATGAAGTTAGAGTTAGAGTAGGAGGAGAAACAACTCCTGATAGATTCAATATGCTGAGAACTTTCCCTAATAATTTGATAGATTCAATTCACAATGTAGTTACTAAAACTGTTGCTAAACAATTATCGGCAAATGCAGCCATTTTTTACAAGAAAAACAGAAAAGGTCAGGATATTAAAAGTTTTGGTTCTTCAACTAGTTTAGAAGGAATGCCAAGAAATAGATTGAAGAAAGCAATTTTAGCAGAGGAAAAAGATTACTATGTTCGTGTTAGAATAAACTACAGTGCTAGAGGAGGAGTTGGAACTTCTTTTTTCGGTACGACTGTGACAAGTGTACGCCCTGTGGTTACTATGAAAATAGTAGCTTTTAATGTAGAGAAAAAGCGTGTTTATTCAAAAAAAGTAAGAGTTCGCGATTTCTCAAGACTTCGTGCTGTTGAAAATACGATTGGAACTGTTTCTGTGCGCAGATCTGAAGTTATTTCACCTGCTGAAATCTATCAAATGTTGCAACGAACTGTTGAAGAATATGAAAAGTAATTTTTATTAATTTTAAACCCTAAATGGATAAAATACACATTCGTATTGGAAGCGCTATTGACAATCAATTAGTTATTGAAAATAGTGGAATTGATGCTTATCATTTGGAATTATTCTCTGATCCTGACGGGAATGTTTTCATAACTGATTTGAACACTAAAAACGGAACTTATGTCAATGGCCGATTATTAGAAGGGTTCACAATGCTATCGGTTGGAGATAAAGTGGTACTTGGTCAACATCATTTATTTAGATGGGAATCCTATATCCAAAAGAAATCAAATACAGCAAATTCACAGAAACCCAATAAAGAAATAGAAGTTCCAGTTTATGATCCTGTTCAAAACAAAAAGATTAATAAACAATTAATTGTAATTTACGCTTTGATTCTTATTATTTTGTTGTCAATTGGTTTTCTAATAGATTAATTTTCAACTCATTTTAAACTATAAGATAACTAATTCTTTAAAAGAGAAAAAAATGAACTATTTTTTCTGAAAATTATCACAGTTTTAGAATTTATTCGTAATATTGCACCCCGATTCAAAGAGAGTCGGCTTAAAATAACAACATGGACTTAATTAGACAAATTCAGAAAGATCTTCTTGAAGCGAAAGAATTACCAACTTTTGGAGCTGGTGACACAATTATAGTTTCTTACAAAATTGTAGAGGGAACAAAAGAACGTATTCAGCAATTTCAAGGTGTTGTTTTACAACGTAGAGGTGTTGGTAACACAGAAACTTTTACAGTTCGTAAAATGTCAGGTAATATCGGCGTAGAGCGTATCTTCCCTGTAACTTCACCTTTTATTGATAAAATTACTATCGTTAAACATGGTGCTGTTCGTAGAGCTCGTATTTTCTACTTCCGTGAAAGAACTGGTAAATCTGCTCGTATTCGTGAGAAAAAACATTTTGCTAAATAATTTTAGCATTGAAAATATAAAAGGACGCTTCGGTGTCCTTTTTTTTTGTCCTAACTTTTTATCCTTCAAAGAAAAGAAAGAACGAAGGTGATGTAAATCTGAAATATGTTTAATATCAAATTTATTTGGTGATGATGAATTTAAATCACAGTAAATGTAATTAGTCTCATTTTATTTGTCAACTTATGAATTATAGTAAAGCTAATTATCTTCCTTTAAAAATCGATTTATTGGTAACCATATAACTAAGGTTAAGTTCCACGGAATGCTTGAATGCAGTGCCCGCTAAACCAGCAGTTTTATCGTATGAAACGCCAAAAGAAAAGTCGCCAAAATCAATTCCGACATAAGGTGCAAAAGAATTAGGCAAACGGAAATAAGATCCTATGTACAAATTTCTTTCTCTTGAGACACTCATTAAAGTAGAAACATCTTTTAATCGTAACTCATAGAAAATCCCAAAATTCGTTTCAGTATGTGGACCTTGAAAAAATTGCGCAGCTGTAAACTGTAGTCCAGAAACAGAGTTGATTCCTACCGTAAAATTGGTGTGAATGCAAATTTTGCGATATAACTTATCTTCGATTAAAACATTGTATTTCAGATCTGGTTGTGTCAAATGACTCATAGAGAATCCCAATTGAAAGCCATTGTTTTTGGATTTATATTTTCTATTTCTCTTTTTATTGAAACGATAAGAAATCCCTGCTGAAGCATCGACGTAACCAAAGGAAGTAAATTCATTTAATTCACCCGACGGAATGCTATTATCGAAACCAGAACCATTAAATTGGTTGTAATAGTACAACCTCGAAAAGTCCGCAGTCCTACTAATAAAAGCAGTTTGAATACCAGCAGATAACCAATGTCCATCAGCTAAGGTCACATTTCCACTTGCTGTAAAACCACCACCGTTGCTAGTCATTTTCGAATCACCTCCAAAATCATTATTGAAAAACACACCAACCCCTAAATATGCTTTATCGCGACCTCGTTTTTTTCCTAGAGTCAATTCTGCTAAGGCATTTGTTGTATGGAATTTTGTCCCTGAGCCAAGCCATTGACTACGGTGTAAGGCACTAAATTTCTCAAATCCATCAAAGTTTGAGGTTGTAGCAGGGTTTATCAAAGGCATCATTTTATCTATTTGTGAAAAATGATAATCTTGAGCAGTTGCAATTCCTGAAATTAGTAAGCCGATAAAAACAAATACCTTTTTCATTAGCGAATCAAAGTTATGTTACCACTTATTGTTTCTTGCTTATTATCTAGGTAAATAACCTCAACAGCATAAGCATAAATACCAGAATTGCACATTTTTCCTTTAAATGTTCCGTCCCATTTGAATTTTTTGTCTTTCGATTCAAACATTAAATTCCCCCAACGGTCAAAAATCCTAAAATTAATTGATTGAATATCTTTCCCAACATAAATTTGGAAAACTTCATTGTCTCCACTACCTGTTTGATTCGGAGAGAACGCGTTTGGAATATGAATTCCTTCTTGACAATCAAGCGAATCATTGTTTGGATCACAAGGGTCTAAGGGGTTTGTTCCATTATCAACTTCTAATCCATCATTAATTCCATCACCATCTGTATCTGGATTATTTGGGTCGGTTCCTAATGAACTTTCTTCATTATTTGTTAATCCATCGTTATCGCTGTCTAAAGAACAAGCTGTCGCATTTGGATTTGGGTCACAAGGGTCTAAGGGATCTGAACCGGAGGTGTTTTCAGTGCCATCATTAACTCCATCTCCGTCAGTATCAGGGTTGCTTGGGTCTGTTCCTAAAGTTGTTTCTTCTGTGTTAGTTAAACCATCACTATCAGTATCACAAGCCACGTTATTAATTGCTGGACTACAAGGATTTAAAGGGTCGGAAGAGTTCGTGATTTCTGTTCCATCGTTTACTCCATCACCATCAGAATCAGGATTTGTTGGATTGGTACCAGCAGTTATTTCTTCTTCGTTTGTTAATCCATCATTGTCTTGGTCACAAATTGGTGTTGAAGGATTTGGATCGCAAGGGTCAAGCGGATCAGAACCATTCGCAATTTCGCTTCCATCTGTAAGAAAATCACCGTCAGTATCTGCATTTGGATCAATTGGAACGAAAAAGGCAACAATATTTTCAGCTCCAGAAATATTTATGCTGTTACTTGCTTGCGTAATTGGTCCAGTTAGTGGTCCTGTGGTGTATTCCCAATGGTCAAAAATAAATCCAGGATTAGCTTGGGCTACAATATTTGTTTGAATACCTCCATAATAAGTTGTAGACCAAGGATAATTTGGAGGATAGATTGAATTTACCTTTATTTTTCCAGATAAAGCAGGCGAAACATCAAAGGAAGTAGGATAAGGACCTACAACTTGATAGCAATCTTCTAAACCTGATTCCAATGCTGCACATCTATCATTAATAAAATCACGCAATTGTTGCACATTGTTTTGCCATCCAGCATACGTTCCTCCCCATTTTGTACATTGTCCTTGCATTTCAGGAGCGATTTCATTTACCATACTATCCAAAAGAGCGGTCATATAAGTACAAGAAAAATAAGTATTTGCAAGGTCAATATATCTAGCTACATAATATTGTTTTACGGTAGGATTTTCATTGATTAACTTGGAAATAATTTCGGTGTGACCTTGACTTCCTGGATCTGGGAGGTTTTCAGCATTGCACGGATCAGCATTCGGACCAGTATCTGGAATTCCAGTGTAATTGATGTAATGTCCAAAGGTCGCATCCATATCCCACAATGCATAACGCCATTTTTTCTTATCTCCTAAAGGATCTCTTCCTCTCCACCAAGCGGTATTCCAATTCAGCCAGTCTTGATTCACAACATACGAATTGAACATAAAATAATCGCACAAAGACTCCCAATTCAGCTCTCCATCAACATAAGCGAAATTAGTAGCATTTGCCATATTATTGGTCGCTATGTAGTTTTTTAACGAATTCCAATCTGTAATTGCTTGATTACCACCATAGTCTGCCCAAGTATTTCCCCACGTTTTTAGGTATTGAATATTGAATTTATCTTGGTCGTAGTAATAATCGGTGTAATCGTGGTCATCAGCTTTCTCGCGAATTTCATAAACTCCCCAATATTGTCCATTTAAATAAACAACACAAGGTCGGTTCGTGCGTTCATCCAATTTCATTTGTGCTCTATCGGATAAAGTATGAATAAAAGCATCGCGAATATGTGCTCCATTTTCAAATGAATAATTATCACTAGCCGCAGGTTTTAAAATAACACGTTGGAAATTATCTCTAGACTTTTCTGGGAAAATTTGATGGTTTAAATCCTTGTTATAGCCGTATTGATCGCGCATAATAAAGTCAAAACCACGCTGTGGATAGGACCAAGAATCATTGCCGTGTTTATTGAAATCGCCTTGCCCTTCATCAATAAAAGAACCATCGTCTTCGAATAACTCAAAAGCACCAACGGGCTCAAATTGATTTCCATTTGCAACTAAATCATAAACTCCTTCGCTGCAAACAGAAACAATAGGTATGCTGTGGCTTACATTAATAAAATAAGTGTTTGTTTCAATGAATGATGGTAAACTAGAACTAAACGCAACTGCTCGAAGAACTATTGTGGAAGTAATATTTATTGGTGTTGTGTACAAAGTTGAACTTGTGGTTGGGTCGCTTCCGTCTAAAGTGTAGCGAATTGTCGCAGTTGGGTCGATGCAACTAATTGAAACAGTTTGAGCACTTGGATAATATCCTGCTTGCACACTAAAAGTAGGTTTTGGAGTGTAAAAATTGATTGCTCCTGTATTTTGAGCATTAGGAGTTGGTGTAGAAAAAAGTTTAAAATCAGGAGCTCCATTTGTACTACGACCGATTGAATGATTTGCTTTTGTTAAATGCTTTATTTTGAAAGAGTCAACAACGATTCCAGAAGGATTACTTAAAATAATCCAATCGTTTTCAGTTTGTGAAATATTGAAATTAGTGTGTAATTGATTGTTATTTATTGTGTTTCTCTTCGAACAAAAAACCATCTTGAATCCAAATGCTGTTATAGAACTTGGTGGAATTTGCCATTTTGTAAGGTTGTTTGGTTTATCTGAAAGGTACCATCCTGTAATATCTATTGGTGTAGCCGCAGGATTATATAGTTCAATCCAATCCTCGTAATCGCCGTTGCCATCGGAAATGGTAGAAATATTGGAACACGAATATTCATTAATAAAAATTTGACTTTTAACTTGAAAGGACAAGAAACTCGAAAGTATTAGGAAAAAAAAGAATCTCATTTGTTTGTGTATTTCTATATATATTAACGTAATATTAATGAATTTGGTGTTAAAGTTAATTCATTCAATCGTTATGTTGTATTTTTGGGACAAGTTAAAGATTAAAAAACGAATGAAAATGAAGTATTTATTAAGTTTAGTTATTGCCACAACTTTTTTATATTCTTGCTCAAAAGTAGAGGGAAAAGGAGGTTCAGCAACTGTAAAAGGTGTTGTTATGGAACAGTTATATAATAGTATTGGCAATCCAATTTCTGGTGGAAAATATGAAGCTGCTGACCAAGATGTTTATTTAATTTATGGCCAAGACGATACTTTTTACGATGACGATATAAAAACAAGCTATGATGGTAGTTTTGTTTTCAATTATTTACAAAAAGGAAAATACACTTTATATGTTTACGAAGATTGCAGTTCTTGTGCGAGTGGTAAAAAAGAAATTTTGGTTCCATTTGAAATAACTGAACGCAATCAAGTGATTGATTTAGATACAATTGTCATCAAAAAACAGTTGTAATGATTCGTTTTTGTGTTTTTTTACTGTTTAGTTTATCCATTAATTTTGTTTCAAGCCAACAGAATTACTTTCAAGTTTGGGCAGAAACCGGAGTTATTGGAAAATTGAATGACAGATTTGAGTACGCTATCGATTGGAATAATCGCTTTGGAAATTATAATTTGCAAACAACTTTTGGGCAAGCTTCCATCAAATACAAATTCAAAAAATGGCTTAAACCTTCCATAGATTACCGCTATATTTCAGATAGACAAGATAATTCAAACTATTCTTCAAATCATCGGTTGAATTTTAACTTACAATTTTCTAAAACGAAAAAAAGACTGGATTTAGGTTTGCGTTTGCGCTATCAATATTCATTTTCGCAATTACTTGTTGGGACTTATGAGCCAGAATTTGATGAATCGTTCAGAATTAAACCGAGCATTTCTTATGATATCAATAATTTTCCGCTAACTCCACAGATTAGCGCAGAGTTTTTCTATGACCCAAGTAATTATGAATTGGGAAATCGCTTTACTAAAATTCGTTGTTCAGCGTCCTTTGCATTGGATTTAAAAGGTCCACATAAAGTTGAATTTGGCTATATTTTCGACCAACGAATCCAGTTGGCAACTCCATTGAATCGCCATATTTTCAATTTGAGTTATACTTATCAAATTAAGAAGAAAAAGAAGGATTAAGTTTCTTCACAAAATCCATTTCCGACAAAACGGTCCTTCGTTAAAAATTAAGTCGATAATTGATAAATTCGGTGTGAAAGGTTTGTGGTAAGAAAACACCTGTTGATAGTTTGGTAAATTCCAGTTTTCTTTGGATGAAAAATCAGTAGTTCTGAAATCTTTATCCACTTCAAATAAGTATTCCGAAGTGGTTTCAAAATCGAATGGTTTATCCAATATTGTTGAAATTAATTCCAAACATTTTAAGTTTGTTTCGAGTAGTAAACCAGTACTTTCAAAGATGATGTTTTGAATGTCTTGTGCATAATCCTCGAAGTAAGGTGCGTAGGAATAGGCACTTTCAATTGCGCGCCAATGGTCTGTTTTCCAAGAGCCTGTTTGAATGATTTTTACATCGTGTGTTGGAATTTTCACTCCACTTTGATGTACCACAGGAACACTCAATCGTAAAACACCATTACCAGTTAGAATCTCACAGCGGTTGCGAATCGTTTGTTTCGGAAAATTTTCGTGTATTTCCAAAAGACTATTTTCACTTTGAAACCATTCTTTACAATATAAAATGGAAGGAAAATAAGCAATTGGAAAAACCGTCATTACTTTATAAGCTTGAATAAACGTTCCCAACGAATACCCATATAAGCGCTTTTCGAAAACCAAACCAAAGAAGCACGACCAACAACGTGATCTTCAGGAACAAAACCCCAAATTCTTGAATCTGCTGAGTTGTAGCGATTATCTCCCATCAACCAATAGTAATTCATTTGGATTTTGTAAGTCGTTGTTTTCTTACCGTCAATGTAAATACCATCTTTTTTCTCTTCTAACTTGTGACCTTCATAAGCAGTGATAATTCTTCGGTAATAAGCAATGTTCTCCTTTTTGAAATCAACCACTTTTCCTTTAAAAGGTACTTGGAATTCTTCGAAATTAGTAACGTTATTATTAACATAGAAATCCTTCGGAAATGTTGAAATATTACTAATTAATTCTCCAGTAGTAGGCTTGTAATTTTTTGATTTACTGTACAATGGAATAACATCAACCTCTAGTTTAATTTTGAAATCATTTTCAATTTTAGTTTTTTCTTTTATCGTTAAATTTAGGAAGTAAAAAGTTTCGTCATTTGCGTCAAAATCGATTCTTGCTCCAGTTGGGTCATTCTCTAAATTGTATCGACTGAACATTTCTTCTTGATTTGGGAAAGTAACTTTTGCCTTCTCAATTTTATATTTTAAACATTGTTCTGGAGAGACTTTAGCTTTTTTACCGTTTACATAAAGTATAGAATTCACAATTTTAAGTCTATCTCCAGGAATACCAACACAACGTTTAATGTAATTTTCGCGCTTATCGACAGGACGATAGATTAAGCCTCCATGTTTCATTCCGTTGGGCTCACCTGGGAATTCACCTCTCGCTAATTTCTCTCTTGCTAATTGTTTCCATTTTTCAATGCTTTCAATAAATATTTTTCCATTTTTTTTAAGAATCTGAGCAAATGCTATATCCTTGGAATGTAAAAATAATTTATCTTCATAGTAGTTGATACCAGGGTTACTTTTTTTAATACTATCAGATATTTGTCTTGCCATGGTATTAGCAACTTCTTCAAATTGTTTTACGAATAAATATTGAGCTTCATTGTTCAAAATTCCGTGATAATCGTGACCCATTAAACCATCAGGCATTCTTGGATCATAAACAGCTGTGTCACCGGAAGGATAATTAAAAACAACTACATCATCATTTTTTATAGTTCCAAATCCAGGTAAACGCGTGTAACTGCCACTTTCCAATGTTGTGTAGGATTTGATATTCACCCAAGGAATAGTATTGTGAACAAGCGGGTAGGAGAGAGGTGTCACCGGAACTTTTGGACCATAAGCCAATTTATTCACAAACAAGAAATCACCTACTAATAATGTTTTTTCCATCGAACCTGTTGGAATTTGAAAAGGTTCAAAAACATACGTACGAATGATACTCGCAGCAACTAATGCAAATAAGATGGAATCTCCCCATTCTTTCACGCGTGATTTCACTCCCGGTTGTTCTCTTGTAACAGCACCAATTGCCAATGCAATCGCGTGTCCAATCACAGGTAAACAAAGAAACAGAACAATGTGATCGCCCCATTTGCGAATTTCAATTTCTCTTGAGTTTGACCAATTCGTTTCAGCACCAAAAACAGCTTGTTCTTGTGTTACTTTGTACATTAATAAATAAGGAAAAAGTATTCCTTGTAAAGTATCTGTAAAAGAATAATAACCAAAACGTCTTAAATAACTAACGTTAGCTGTTGCCAACATAATTAGATGCACACCAGGAAATAACATCAAAAGCGACCAAAAAGGTTTATCACAAGTGATTTTGAACATTACAAAGTAATTATATCCTGGAATTAATGCTTCCCAACTTTTTCTTCCTGCTTTAGGAAAACTCAACCACCAAAGTGAAAGATAAGGATGAACAAGAATTAATAGGTAAAAATAAAAGAAGCTCATAATTTATAGGTTTAATACATCGGACATCTTAAATAGTCCTTTTTTGTCTTTTAAAAATTCTGCAGCAATCACTGAACCTAAGGCAAAACCTTTGCGATTATGAGCGTGATGTGCAAGTGTAATTGTATCTATTTCAGAATTATAACGAACGAAATGTGTCCCTGGAACTTCTGGTTCGCGAAGTGCGGTTATTGGAATTGTTTGTTCGTCAATGGTTTGATTTTCATTTAATTCCCATTGAGAATAGTGCGAATTATTTGCGATGATATCTTGAGCCAAACTAACAGCTGTACCGCTTGGAGCATCAAGTTTTTGGATATGATGAATCTCAGTTATTTCAACCGAGTAATCCGATTGATTTTCCATTAAGGAGGCTAATTTTTTATTCAATGCAAATAAAATATTTACTCCCACACTGAAATTACTTGCGTGTAATAAGCTTCCGTTATTTGCCTTTACTTTTTCGCTAACTAACTGTAAACCTTCTTTTTGCCAAGCGGTAGTTCCGACAACGATTGGAAGATTCATTTCAAGTGCGGTTAAAATATGGGCAATTGCAAGAGAAGGTTGAGTAAACTCGATTGCAACATCAGCTGATTCGATTTTACTTAATGTAGTTGCATTGTTTTTGAAAGGATTTTCACTATTGAAAACAGCGACAATTTCATGCCCTCGTTCTAAAGCTATAGATTCTATTGCCTTTCCCATTTTCCCATAACCGATAAGAGCGATTTTCATGCAAGCAAAAATAAGATTTTCAAGTTAACGGAAGGACATTTTAAGACTTATTCCCGGACTTTTATAATTCATTAACGTCGGTTCAAATTTCATTGTTAGGTTTTCACTGACATCAAAGTGTAAGAAATGTGCTTCAACAGCGGCATCTGCAATTTGAATAAAATAAACAGCAGCAAGTCCAAGAATGGATAAATCGCGCCAGTCTAAATATTGTCGATAAAGAAACAACACTCCTTGGTCATCATAAGGTTCCCATGTGGGGTTTAAATCCAATGAATTTTCCATACGTCTAGTGTATTCCGTTTTTAAGGATTTTTGGGTCAATTGATTGGAAACAAGAAAATAACCTGCGGTTCCCAAGGCGGTGTATATTAAAGGAACTTTCCAATACGCTTTCTTTGGTCGCAAATCAGAATTAATAGAATTGTAAACTTGCCCAGCGCCTGGAAGGATAGCAGAATAAAGCATTGCTTTTTTATACGGATGCTTTAGGCTATCGGGAATAGTGTCTTGAGAATAAGACGAATAAGAAATAAAAAGTAATAAAATTATTAAAATTCGATTCATGAATTTTTCAATAACTCAATCAATCGGTTTAAATCACTTTCAGAATTGAAATGCAATACTAATTTCCCATTTCCTTTCGCTGCTTTTTCGATGCTGACTTTCGTTGAAAAACGATCAGCAATGAAGTTTTTTATTGCTTCCTGCGAAGGATTTAAAGGTTTAGAACTCGGTTTTGGCGAGCTTGCGGTTGTTACTGTTTTTGTTCCGTTTTTAGATAAATTTTCAATATCTCGAACAGACAAATTTTCAGAGATGATTAAATTGAAACGTCTAATTTGTTCAGCTTCATCGGGAATAGTAACTAAAGCACGTGCGTGTCCCATTGAAATTAGGTTGTCACGAACACCAGCTTGAATCTCAACAGGCAGTTTCAATAAGCGTAAGTAATTAGCAATATTGGAACGAGATTTTGCAATTTTCTCGCTCAATTGTTCTTGTGTTAGTTTACATTCTTCAATCAAACGTTGGTAAGATATTGCAACTTCGATTGCATTTAAATCTTCTCGTTGTATATTTTCCACCAATGCCATTTCAAGCATTGTTTGATCGTTTGCAATTCGGATGTAAGCTGGCACTTCAGTTAAACCAGCCAATTGCGAAGCACGAAAACGTCTTTCACCTGAAATTAATTGGTATTTATCTCGGCCTAATTTACGAACAGTTAAAGGCTGAATTATTCCATGAACCTGAATGGAGCGACATAAATCATCCAATGCTTCTTTCTCGAAATTAGTTCTCGGATTGAACGGATTTGCTTCAATTGCTTCAATAGGTAACAAAGAAACAGAGCCAGCGATTGCTGTTCCTGAAGTCGTTATGTCAGTATCTGAATTTTGAAGTAATGCACCTAATCCTCTTCCGAGTGCTGGTTGCTTTTTTGCATTAGAGCTCATGGTCTATCTCAATTTTTTTGTCGTCGTTGCCAATCTTAGTCAAATTATTTTTTTGCAAGATTTCGCGCGCAAAGTTAAGATAATTGGTGGAACCTTTGGAAGCGGCATCATACATTATAACCGTTTTTCCATAACTCGATGCTTCTGTGATAGTTGTATTTCTGTGGATGACTGTATCAAAAACCAATTCTTGAAAATGTGTTTTTACTTCGTCCACTACTTGATTCGCCATTCTTAAACGCGTGTCGTACATTGTCAACAAAATCCCTTCGATTTCCAATTCTGGATTTAAGCGACCTTGGATTATTTTAATTGTATTTAACAATTTCGTCAAACCTTCTAAGGCAAAATATTCACTTTGAACAGGAATCATCACAGAGTTAGCAGCAACAATTGAATTGACAGTTATCAATCCAAGAGAAGGCGAACAGTCGATTAATATGAAATCGTATTCATCCTTAACTTTCTCCAATGCTTTTTTCAACAAGTACTCGCGATTAGGCATGTTAATCATTTCGATTTCAGCGCCAACCAAGTCCATGTGAGAAGGTAGAATGTCTAAATTTGGATTTGATGTGTTGAGAATCAAATCTTTTGGATGCACACCATTCACCAAGCAATCATAGATATTGCGTGAATTTTTCGGGTCGAATCCATTTCCAGACGTTGAATTTGCTTGCGGATCAGCATCGACAATCAAGGTTTTGTATTCCAAAACACCTAAACATCCGCCAAGATTTATCGCAGTTGTTGTTTTTCCTACACCGCCTTTTTGATTGGCAATCGCAATGATTTTTCCCATAACTAAAATTGAGCTATAAAATTAGTGCTTGTTCTTGTCAAATTTCAAAAATCCTTAAGGAACTTATCAACGAGTTTTTGGTAATTGTTTTTTAGAGGACTTTAGGATTTTAAGACATTAGGATATTAAGACAAGTGAGGGAATGTTTCCGCCACGGATTGAGAGTGGTGATATAAAAAATTCATTCAATTTAACTTTTCAATCCATTCAAAACATCTTTTTCATCAAACGCAAATTTTCTGTTCATTCTTTGTTTGTTTTTTGGCGCCTAATCCCGCTTTCCACTGTATCTCCGACATTCTCGCACTCTTAACCATTCTCACTCTGATTATCCGCTCTGATTCTCCGCTCTCAGACTGTCATGTCGGAGGATGCCGTTGCAATCGGGGGCGTGGGATTTTGGGTTTAGTAGCGTTCAGTTTAACAAATGAAAAATCACTTAGTAAAAACAATCATTCTTTCAACTCACCCAAAACATCTTTCGCATCAAATTCTACAATCTTCTTACGCATGCTTTGTTTGTTTTTGAAGTGACGAGATAAGGCAATGATTTTCTGGGTGTTATTGATTTTTATATTTTTTATTCTGTAATCGTTTAAAATTTAAGCTACGTTCACCAAAATTTATTAGAAGACCAACTTCTAAATTGTAAGCTTCTAAATAGTTTATCGCTTGCGCAAAATGCACGTCTTCTAATTTTGTAATAGCTTTTAGCTCAACTGACAAAACATCAGCAACCAAAAAATCAACTCGTCGTGTTCCAATATGCAGATTGTGATAATAAATGGGCATTTCAAACTCACGCGAAAATGGGATTTCAGCTATGTTAAATTCAATTGCTAAAGCACGCTGATAAATTACCTCTTGGAAACCATTTCCTAAAGCGGAATGCACTTTCATAGCGCAACCAATCACTTTTGAAGTTAAATCAGAATATTTGTATTGTTGGTTAATCATAAGTATTAAATTAGTGAAAAATAGGTTTTCAAATTCCTTTAATTCACTTTTTTTTATAAAATTCACTTAAAAATTGTCTAAACTTTGATTCCTAAGATTGTTTTGATGAGCTTGATATTTCTCCCCAATCAGTCAGCACTTTGATTTTTCTGATTTGTTTGATTTAAATGATTTTAAAAGTAAACCTTGATCCTTATTAATCATTGAATCATAAAAATCACGGTTCAGACATTTTGATTTTTTTGCTATTTCTCCCCAATTAGTCAGCACTTTGATTTTTCTGATTTGTTTGATTTTAATGATTTAAAAGTAAAACCAGTTCTCATTAATCATTGAATCATAAAAATCACGGTTCAGACATTTTGATTTTTTTGCTATTGCTCCCCAATCAGTCAGCACTTTGATTTTTCTGATTTGTTTGATTTAAATGATTTTAAAAGTAAACCCTGTTCATATTAATCAATGAATCAAAAAAATCACCGTTCAGACATTTTGATGAGCTTGATTTTCCTAATCTTTTAACACATTCTGATTTCATTAATCATTTAATCATAAAAATCACCGTTTAGACACCCTCCACAATCTTTATCTCCTCCTCCGTCAAACCATACAATTCATACACCATCTGGTCGATTTCTTTATCTGTTTTGTCGATTTCTGCTTTCAGGCCAAGCGCTTTTTGCTTGTTTTCTTCAAATAATTCCATCCACTCAAACTCGTCTTTTTTGGTTAAAGGCGTGCCTTTTGCTGCTTTGATGGCTTTGTTCAACTCCTTGATGAAGTCGGAAAAATCTAATTCATACCAAGAGGAGAGTTTGCCCGAAAGTTTTTCGAGATGGTATTGAGAACAGATGTAAGTGGAAAGTTTTTGTGTTTGGGTTTGGAAGTCTTTTTCATTCTTTAAAATCAAATCAACTTTTAATTCGAAATTGTCCTTCTGTTCCATTGTACAACAAGCGATTGGAATATTTTTAAGTAATCTAGAATTAAAACTTGGATAACTTTTGTTTTGACTTTTTGGTGATTGTTCATTAACATAAAATGACATTAACTTCGAATTGATTATTCCTAGAAAGTACTTCAAAGGAAAATCACTATGTTTCTGAATGACAACAGCTGCAATATTTTTAACAACGCATTTTTCCTCTAAATATGTTGCATAAATTCTTGGATTTACAATTTCTCTTATCACAACTTTTGGATTATCAAAATACATTGGTTTTCTTGGTTCTGCTAACCATTCACCATAAGAAATAAATTCATTTTGACTTTCATATTTATATCGATTAATACCTTGAGAAACAAAATGATATGAAAAATGATTATCTTGTATATTTGAAATAAAAATATTATTTTCTATTTCATAATTTGTTTGTTTAGGAATGCCTTTTCCTACTTGATATACTTTTACACCCATTACTTGGTCATAAACTTCAATCAGAGGCTTTGTATTTTTACTTTTTATTATGCTCTCAATAACAATAAATGTTTTCTCAACTTCTGGTAAAAGATTATTAAATTTCGGGTTATCAAAAAGTAATTGCTTCGTTTCTTGTTTAGAATTACTTGATAAATCAGAATATTCAAATATTTCGGCTGCTTTTCCTTTATTATGAAGAATAATTATTGCTGTTGGCAAGTTAACTTCTTCAAAAATGTCATCACCTAACTTTAAATTTCTTATTTTTTCAAAGTTGTTACAAACGAATATTCTCAGATCTTTAAAATACTCTTTCTCTAAGTAAGAATCAGGCATAATATAACTTAATGCTCCGTTATTCTTAACACAAGCAATTCCTAATTGGACAAAATATTTATAGGAATCTATATTTCCAAAACTTGTTTCTGAATATTTGATTTTTAACCAATCTTTTGAGTCAAGTTTTGCCCCATAAGGCGGATTCCCAATCACCACATCAAAACCGCCACGTGCAAACACTTCTGGAAATTCTTTTTCCCACGAAAAGGCTTTATCTCCCGCCACTTCTGGGTCGTCAATCAAGGAGTTACCGCATTTTATGTTGTTGTTCAAAGAGTTCAGTTTTCTGCCTTTCTGAGCCGTGCGCAACCACAACGAGAGCTTGGCAATTTCCACACTTTCGTCGTTCAAATCCACGCCGTAAATGTTGTTTTCCAAAATGCTGGTTTCTACATCGCTCAAAATCATACTGTCGCCCATCAATTTGGCTTGCAATTCGTCCACATAACGGTGTTCGGCAATCAGAAATTCAAGTGCTTGGTTCAAAAACGCTCCCGAACCACAAGCCGGGTCACAAATCGTGAGTTGCAACAGCCACGCTCGGTAATCGGTGAGTTTGTCTAAATGTGCTTTTTTGGTTTTGGTTTGTATCTTTTTATCGTTGGTGTAATCTTCATCCACCAATTTCAATTCGGATTTTTTCTCCGTACACAATTTCCCAACGGTATTGTCAACAATGTATTTCGTGATGTATTTTGGCGTGTAAAAAACACCGTCTTTCTTACGTCTAGTCTTGGTTTTGTCAACCGTTTCACCTTCAATCTCCGATTTAATTTCGTCAATTTCGTTGAGCGAGTTTTCAAAAATGTGCCCCAAAATGTTCACGTCCACGTCGCTGTCAAAGTCATAGTGGCTCATTTTTTCGGTGTACACGTGCAACACTTCGTCGTCGATTTTCACATTGTCCAAAACTTCATCGGGCACAAATAAACCTCCGTTGTAGGCAAAAATCTCAAATTCAGCCTCAATGGCATCGCCCGTTTTCTTTCCAAACGCTGGCAAAGTCACTTTCGC